>Ga0256830_1001159_pt1 | contig 18994 bp, 19 predicted proteins | sample 128326metaG_FD_190537 | JGI IMG/M metagenome (GOLD analysis project Ga0256830, IMG submission 190537) | Hydrothermal vent microbial communities from Lau Basin, Pacific Ocean - 128-326 | ecosystem: Environmental > Aquatic > Marine > Hydrothermal vents | place: Pacific Ocean: Lau Basin | collected... | reverse complement strand
GAAGTTATTGTTATCTCTTTTGTCAGAAGCAATGATTCCGGTGAGATCGGATTTCTCAGGGATTACAGAAGACTTAATGTTGCAGTAACCAGAGCTAAAAGGCTTTTGGTTATGGTTGGAGATTGCACAACTCTCTCTTTGGATCCTGTTTACAGAAGGATGATCAACTATGTCAGAAACAATGGAAAAATAATCTCCGGTATCCCCCATTAATCACAGGCAATGGAAAATTATTTGTAAGATAATCACGATTAATAATGGATCAGGACTGTGGTGGGGGTTTGTTATGCGCCAAGATGTTGAGTTTGATGCGGAAGGTGTTACTCTGAGAGGGTGGTTTTACTATCCAGATGATGCAACAGGATCTGTGCCTGCAGTTGTCATGGCTCACGGATTTTCAGCAGTAAAGGAGATGTATCTTGATGCCTATGCTGAATTTTTCTGCTCTGCGGGACTTGGAGTTCTGGTTTTTGATAACCGGAACTTCGGTGCGAGTGATGGTGAGCCAAGACAGGAAATCGACCCCTGGGCTCAGGTCAGGGACTACCGCCACGCCATAACATTCGCAAGAACACTACCTGAGGTTGACAGGGACAGAATAGGGATATGGGGATCAAGTTACAGCGGCGGACATGTGCTTGTTGTCGGAGCAATTGACAGAAGGGTTAGATGTGTTGTGTCTCAGGTTCCCCTGGTTAGCGGATACAGAAATGTCCAGCGGCTTGTACGAAATGATATTATCGTGCAGTTAAGAGAACAGTTTGATGCCGACAGAGAGGCCAGGTATTCAGGCAAATCACCGGCAATGATCCCTGTTGTTTCTGAAGATCCATTCTCGACACCCTGTGCTCTTCCAACTCCAGATTCCTGGCAGTGGTTTACCGAAACCGGGAAGGTTAGAGCTCCTGCATGGCGCAATGAAGTTACACTTCGTTCCATTGAGATGCTGATGGAGTACGAACCATGGGTGTACATTGACCGCATTTCACCCACACCTCTTCTGATGATTGTTGCTGCCGGTGATGTACTCACACCTACGGATCTGGCTCTTGAAGCCTATCAGAGAGCGCTTGAACCAAAAAAACTGGTTTTACTTCCAGGAGGTCATTTTGACGCCTACACCAAGGATTTTGAACTCGCTGCAGGTGCTGCACGGGACTGGTTTGTGCAGCACCTCATGGATTGATTTTCATATTTTTCACATACGCTGTGAGACTTAAGGCAACGATCAGAAGCAGAACACCACCATACTGAAGATAGGTCAGATTTTCATCCATTAACAGAACTCCAAAGATGTGGGCAAACAGACCCTCCATGGAAAGAATTATTCCGGCGTCAGTCGATTCTGTGTAAGCCTGCAATCGGTTCTGGAGTGCTTTTGCAACAAATGTGGCAAAAAATCCTGTCAGTGCAAGAGCGAAAACAACGTAGCTGTTTATTTCAAATCTGTCTGTGGTGAAAAAAGCCGGAATCAGGGAGAGAACCCCAACCGAAAAAACCTGCCATCCTGCAAGACTCATTATATCAAGTGACCTCGAATACCTGCTGATAAGGACTATCTCAAAGGCGAATGCCAGAGCGCACATAACCATCAGAGCATCCCCGATCCTGAGTTCTCCTGCACCTGAAAGAAAGTATATTCCCGTGACTGTCATAACAACCGATATTGCGTCGATCTTCTTGATTTTTTCACCGTAAAGAAGGAAAGCAACAGCCGGTGTCAGGACAACATATGTGGATGTTATGAATCCTGCATTTGTTGCCGTCGTGTACTGCAAACCTACAGTCTGAAAAAGGTAGCCGAAAAAAGTTGCAGTCCCTATTATCACTCCAGCTCTGAACTCTTTCAGATTCAGAAACGGAATAAACAGGATAGAAGTCAAAAGAAATCTGATCGAATTGAAGGCTAAGGGAGATATGAAATACAGAGCAAGCTTCACAGCAGGAAATGTTGCCCCCCAGATCAGGGCAACGACAAGAAGTCCCGTGTCGGCATAAATTCTCTTCACACTATCCTGAAAAATTTAGAATATGAAAAAATTACCCTCTGCCCATGTAGCTTCCTATGGAGCACACATTTCCATCGGGCTGGAATATGGATGGATCGTAGTCCACATACTCAATCCTGTAGTTTTCCACAACATTACCCTGTCTCATCATCGTGGCCTCAAAGGACTCGCTGACAGGTTCATCTTTCAAATCTTCATAATCTGAGGGTGACACCGTTACGGTTTGCTTGAATTCCATCCAGTCACATCCCTCCATCTGAGGCATGCCCTCTCCACCCTTGCTGTACATAACCGTGGTGAGAGTGTTACCTTCATACTTCTGTCTAAGGATCATGGAGCCCATTTCCTCTCCTTCCCTGGCATTCATTCTGATCAGAAGCTCCCTGTTATCGGCATCAAAGTAATACCAGAATTCAAATGTCTGGGTTTTTCCTTCAACGGTCATTGAGGCTGTTCCATGAAGCATCTTTTTATTCATATACAGATCGTAAAGTGTTTTCAATCCATTTCCTGGCTCTCCAGGTGACTTCTCAGTTTGAGATGGTTCAGCAGTTTTTTCAGGTTCTGGGGCTGGAGTTGGGGTTTTTACAGGAGATGGTGTTGGCGTTTCCTTTTCGCTCTTCTCTTCCCCTCCTCCTGCACATCCAGCAATTATAAGCGCAAGAGCAATCACAACCAACGATAATACTTTTTTCATACTCTCACCTCATCAGCTATGGGAAATGGTTGGTGATTGTCACTATTTAAAATTTGCCTTTTCGAATTCGAAGTTAAAATTTTTGAAAACAGAACCCCAAAGTTTTAATGCACCTCTCAGAGAATTGCCGGTGAATGATAGTTCACGGGAAACCACATCCGGATGATGAGATCAGGAAAATGCTGAATCCCCTGCTGAGGGAGTGGTTTGAGAAAAAGTACGGAATATTCACTCCTCCCCAGAAGTACTCGATTGTCGAGGCTTTTGAGGGGAACAACGTTCTCATCTCCTCACCAACTGGAAGCGGAAAGACACTTGCAGCCTTCATGACGGCCCTGAGCAAGCTCCTTGACAGAGCGGTAAAAAATGAACTTGAGGATAGAGTTTACGTTGTCTACGTTTCCCCTTTAAAGGCGTTAAACAATGACATAAGGAAGAATCTGGAGGAACCCCTTCATGAAATCTACAGGCTTGCAAGAGAAATGGGGTTGAAACTCCAGAAAATAAGGATTGCAGTTAGGACAGGTGACACTGAAAACAATGAGAGGCAGAGACAGCTGAGAAAACCGCCCCACATACTGATAACAACCCCTGAAAGTCTTGCAATTGTTCTCTGTTCCCCAAAATTCTCAAAAAATCTGAAAAATGTGGAGTTTCTCATTGTTGATGAGCTACATTCCCTTGCAGAGAACAAGAGAGGGTCTCATCTCACTCTGTCCATGGAGAGACTGCAGGAGATTCAGGAAGGAAAGATGACAAGAATAGGTCTTTCAGCAACAATTCATCCACTTGATGAGGTTGCAAGGTTTCTTGTTGGTTTCGAGAACGGAAAGGAGAGAAAATGTGTTGTTGCAGATGTTACATTCGAAAAAAATATCAATATATCGGTACTTTCACCCATATCCGGCCTGTTCACTGCAACATCTGAGGAGATAAGCAACAGACTTTATTCCACAATTGCAGAAATGATTAAAACCGCAAGAACAGCTCTGATTTTTACAAACACAAGAAGTGCAACAGAGAGAGTGGTTTTTCATCTTAAAAAATTACTTGGAGACGATTTTTCTGTTTCAGCCCACCATTCATCACTTTCAAAGGAGGTGAGGCTTGAAGTTGAGGAGAAGCTCAAAAACGGAGATCTGAGGTGTGTTGTTAGCTCCACAAGCCTTGAGCTGGGGATAGATATAGGCTACATAGACCTTGTCATACTCATAGGCTCTCCAAAAAGCATTAACAGAGCCTTGCAGAGAATAGGCCGGAGTGGCCACAGGCTTCATGAGACAAGTATTGGTAGGATAGTGGTGGTGGATCATGATGATCTTGTTGAGTGCTCTGTTCTTGCAAAGGAGGCTTTGGAGAGAAGACTTGACAGAATCCACATTCCTGAAAAACCTCTGGATGTTCTGTGTCAGCATGTTGTTGGGATGGCAATTGAGAGAAAATGGAGGGTTGAAGAGGCCCTGAATCTAATCAGAAGAGCCTATCCATATAAAAATCTGACAGAAGAGGAATTTGTTTCTGTACTCAGATATCTTTCTGGAAGTTATTCAGAACTGGAGGAAAAGAGAGTTTACGGGAAAATATGGTTCGATGAACAGGCGATGATATTTGGCAGAAGAGGGAAGATGGTGAGACCGATATACTACCTCAACACAGGCACGATCCCTGACGAGGTGGCGATTTCTGTAGTTACGAAAGACGGAAAGAGGGTCGGAAAGGTCGAAGAGGAGTTTGCAGAGAGGCTTATTCCGGGTGACGTTTTTGTTCTTGCAGGAAGGACATTCAGATTTCTGAGAGCAAAGGCAATGAAACTTGTTGTTGAAGAGGTTAAGGATGAGAGACCAACTGTACCGAGCTGGTTTTCAGAACAACTCCCCCTGAGTTATGATCTCGCACTGAAGATACAGGAATTCAGAAAGGAAATGGAAACAAAGCTTGAAAATGGATCTGCAGAGAGCTGGCTCAGAGATGCCTTTCCGGTAGATGAGAATGCAGTCAGATCCATTGTGGAATACTTCATCGAGCAGAGACTTTTCAGCAAAATCCCGCACACAGGCAGGCTTGTTGTTGAAAAACTTGAAGAGGACAGAAACAGTTACTTCTTCCACACTCTGATAGGCAGGAGAGCAAACAACGCAGTTGCAAGGGTTTTTGCATACAGAACTGGAAAAATGAAGGACTGCAATGTCCAGTTCACAGTAAATGACAACGGCTTTGTCCTCATTCTTCCAGGAAACATAAAGCTTTCAGATTACGAAATCCTGTCTCTATTCGATACTGATGGTTTTCAGGAGGATCTCAAAAATTCACTTCTGAAGACAGAATTGCTTAGGAGAAGGTTCAGGCATGTCGCAGTAAGGAGCTTCATGATTCTCAGAAACTATCTCGGGAAGGAGAAGAGTGTCTGGAGACAGCAGTTAAACGCCGACACACTTCTGAGGCTTTTGCTGAGTGAGTTCGGTGAAAACTTCCCTGTGATAAAGGAGACATTCAGGGAGATACTGGAGGACGCGATGGACATAAAAAATGCATTGGATTATCTCTCAAGAATCGGAAAAAACATACAGGTTGAGATCACAAGAGTCCCATATCCCAGCCCATTCGGACTGAACCTCTACATAACAGGAGAAGAGGATGTGGTGCTGATGGAAGACAGAAGAAAGGTTCTGAGAGAGCTCCACGAAAAGATAATAGCATACATCCACGCAAACTACTTTACATGATACCATATTTGGCCCATATGCTGCAGGTCCCCTCAAAACTGACCATGCACGGTCCCACAGGGTTTCTGGGTGTGCAGGCCTTCATGTACAGACTGCATTCTTCAGGAGTTATCAGCCCCTTCAGCACCTCGCCGCATCTGCAGTGCTTCTTTCTCTTATCTTCAACAGGCTGAAAATCTGAAAAGACGTCTTCAAATGCTTTTTCTGCATCCTTTTCCTGAAATTCATCCTTTATTTTAACTCCTGTTTCAGGAATGATCCCAAACCCTCTCCACTCTCCGTCTGAGCTCTCAAAGACGTCATCAATCACCTTCTGAGCCAGCACGTTGCCCTCATATCTGACAGCTCTTGTGTATTCATTGAAAATACCTGACTTTCCATCCTTCAATGCCTTCAAAAGGATGTAAATTGCCAACATTACATCCTGGGGCTCAAATCCAGCTATAGCCATTGGAATTCTGTATTTTTCATATCTTTCATACGCTTTCACTCCGACAATCGTTGAAACGTGTCCGGGATTTATGAAGGCATCAATTCTCATATCTCCTTTTATTATTGCTTCAATTGCAGGAATAAAGTATCTGTGAGCAGAATACACATAAAAATTTTCAGGAGAGTCTCTAATGGCAACGGCTATGGAGGGCATTGTTGTTTCAAAGCCTATGCCAAAGAAAACAACATCTCTTTCTGTTTTACTGGCAATTTCAACAGCATCAAAGACGCTGTAAACTATTCTGACATCTTTTCCCCTGCTTCTGTAATAAAAAAGACTTCTGTCCTGAAACGGGACTCTTGCCATATCGCCGAATGTAGCAAGAATGATGTCTCTGCTTTCGATCAGATGGAAAACCTTCTGGAGATCTGTATCGGGAATTATGCATACAGGACATCCCGGTCCTGCAATCAGCCTGATGTTTTCAGGAAGGAGACTCCTAAGGTTGTACTTAGACACGGTATCTTCATGAGTACCGCAGAGGTGCATTATTGCAATATCCTTTCCGCGAGAGATCTTTTCTATTTTTTCTCTTATTCTTCCAGTATCTGTCTCCATAGGCTTTCAATCTCCTCTACCTCTTTTTTGCTCACCTTCTGAATTGCTATGCCAACGTGAACAAGCACATAGTCGCCCACATTTATGTTTTCAATCAGATCCACCCTCACCCTTTTCCTTGCTCCCTTCATATTAACGGTTGCAAAGGGCCATTCAAGTTCGACAACTTCGGCCGGAATTGCGAGACACATCCAGAACACCTCTCAGGAATTCGATCCATTCCCCAAGGCCAGCATTCAGCTTCAAATCCATTTTTATTATTTTAGCCTTTTCGTTGAGTTTTCTTGCATCTCTCTCCATCTTATCAACATCCGCATCAACATATTCTGCAAGTCCTATTTTGTTTATGATTATCACATCAGCAAGCCTGAAAATCTCAGGATGCTTCTCAACAACGTCATCTCCCTCAGTAACACTCACAATTACCACTCTGAAGTTCTCTCCCAGATCAAAATCAACAGGACACACAAGATTTCCAACGTTCTCAATAAGAATCAGATCGAGACCTGACATCATCTTGAGGGTTTCGTGAATGAGGTGTGCATCAAGGTGACACTCCTTTCCGGTATTTATTGCACGGGCACAAACATCGTATTTTGAGATCCTGGAGTAATCTGCACTGCAAACCACATCCCCCAGTATCACTCCAATTTTTACATCACCCAGCATTTCAACCGTTTTTTCAATGAGAAGAGTTTTTCCTGAGCCTATCGCCCCCATTATGTTAACTGCAACTGCCCCATTTTCTCTTAAAATTTTTCTGTTTTCTCTCGCATATCTCCTATTCTCATTCATCAGATTGATCTCAGCTTCAATTTCGATCCTGTGCATCCTCCACCTCCATCTCGATTCTCCTCAGCACAATCTCCTTTCCTCCCCTGATTTCCATCCACCCACCACAGCTGCACCGGCTGTGTACGGACTCAAGTTCACTTCCACAACTCTGACAGAGTGATTTGGCCTTTAAAGTTTCTATTTCCAGATCCGCATTTTCAGCTGGTGTGTTTTTGCTTATTGCTCTGAAACAGAACTCAAGCTGATCGGGATTTACCATCAGAAGCTCTCCGACCTCGACCCTTATTTTTTTCACAGCACGGGCTCCATTCTCTTCAGCCATCCTGAGCACATTCTCGAGGATCATCAGTGCAAAGCTCATCTCATGCAACAACAGAATGATGGATAACTCTAATAAAATCCTTTTGCAATGAAAGGTTGTGTTCAGACTTGTTGTCACCGGAAGGGTTCAGGGAGTTGGATTCAGGCCCTTTGTTTACAGACTTGCAAGATCAATGGAGCTTAAAGGTTACGTGAAAAATGCTGGAGATGGGACGGTGGAAATCGTAATTGATAGAAATCATGAGGAGTTCATTGAAAGGCTCGAAAGGGAAAAACCTCCGATGGCATTCATTGAAAGAATTGTTATTGAGAAATGTGATGGGGACTTTCAGAGTTTCAATATAATTCAGAGTGGTGGAAAATCCGGATTCTTCTCCCTCCCACCACCTGATTTTGCAATATGTGAAAAATGCTCTCAGGAGATTTTTAATCCTGAAAACAGGAGATACCTGTACTCATTTACAACATGCACCGATTGCGGTCAGAGGTTTTCAGTTTCAGAAAGACTCCCCTTCGACAGAAAAAACACAACTCTCGGTAAATTCCCCTTGTGCAGAGAATGCATGGAGGAATATACCACTCCTGAAGACAGAAGATACTTTGCCCAGTCCATAACCTGTCCTGTTTGCGGACCGGAGTACAGACTCCACCCTCTGGACCTCTCAGGCAAAGATGCAATAAAATCAGCCGCTGAATTGCTTGAAATTGGAAAAATTGTCGCAATAAAGGGAATAGGTGGATTTCACATTGCATGCATCGTGGAAGATGACACGGTCGCAAGACTGAGAAAAATTCTCGGAAGGCCGCAGCAGCCTTTTGCTGTGATGGTCAGAGACATCAGTGCTGCTGAGAGATATGCTGAAATCGGATCAGCAGAGAGAAAAGAGCTTGAAAGCTTTGTCAGACCTATCGTCGTTTTGAAAAAAAGAAAAGAACTATTTCAGGTCGCTCCAGATCTTGACACGATTGGTATCATGCTCCCGTATACAGCCCTCCACATGATCCTCTTTTCTTTTCTTGAGTGTGACGCCCTTGTCATGACCTCTGCAAATCTCCCAGGAGAGCCAATGGCAATTGAATGGCCTGAAATTGATTGTGATGCCGTTCTCCACCACAATCTGAGAATTCACAACAGGGTTGATGATTCAGTCCTGAAGATTGTGAATGGCAGGAGAATGATCATAAGACGTTCGAGAGGGTTTGTTCCCTATCCAATAGGCCTGGATGCTGAACTCACTGCAGTTTCACTTGGAGCTGAACTCTACAACTCCATTGGCATCTTGAAAGACAGAAAGGCAATTCTCTCCCAGTACATCGGCAACACGGCAAACTTCAAAACTTACAGTAGCTTTTTCAAAAAAGCAGTTGATTTCTGGTTAGACTACTTGGATGTAAAACCCGAAATCATTGTATGTGACGCTCACCCCCTTTACAACACATCCCGATATGCTGAAGAGCTTTCAGAAAAGCTTGATACCGATCTTCTCAGAATTCAGCATCATCTTGCACACGCACTCTCTGTAATGGCTGAAAAGAGGATTGAGAGGGCCATAGCAATCACAGTTGATGGTGCAGGATACGGATATGACGGAACTGTCTGGGGTGGAGAGGTGCTTGTTGTTGATGTTCGTGAAAGGATTTTTGAGAGAGTTGGAAGGCTTGAGAGGATAAAGCTTCTTGGAGGGGATATGGCGGTTCATTATCCACTGAGAACGCTTTTTTCAATAATATATTCTGCTGAGAAAAGCTGGGACATGCTTGAAAGCTATAAGAAGTACCTGCGAAAAAATGAGAACTTTGAAATACTTGAAAGACAGTACAGACGCAATATCAACGTCGCCCTCGCATCATCTGCCGGCAGGTACATGGATGCGATTTCCGCAATGCTCGAGGTATGCTTTGAGAGAACATACGAAGGAGAGCCTGCAATGAAGGTTGAGGGAATCACAAAAAAAGGAAAGCAGATTTATCTGCCGGAAATTGAAAGCAGTTATGAGCTCAGATCTTTCTCATTTGATGGAAGCGAGAAATCAAGAGGTGAGGTGAGGGTTATAAAGTACGATCACATCTTCTCAGATTCTCTGAAAAGGTATCTCTCCGGAGAAGACCGGAGAGTTGTGGCATGGCGGCTGATTGATTATCTTGCCTCCTCATTTGCAGAAATCGTGAAGGACTACGATCTGCCGGTTGTTCTGAGTGGGGGTGTTGCATTCAACACCCATTTTTCCCAATCCCTAAGCAGAAAAGTGACCTACCACACCAATGAGCATGTCCCTGCTGGAGATAACGGAATAGCTCTGGGTCAGCTTTATTCTTTAATGTGTCTGGAGGTGCAGAAATGATAAGAAGGGAAGACGGTGCAGGTGGAAGATACATGTCTGAATTTCTGAAAAAGAGAGTTTTCTCACTTATTGATTCAAGAGCAGGTGAGATCGCTCTCTCTGATATGGAAGATGCTGCTGATTTTGATGAAAACTACATGTTCACAACAGACAGCTACACAGCATTTCCCCCTGCTTTCAGAGGTGGAAGCATAGGCAGTCTTGCCGTATGCGGCACATCAAATGATCTTGCCGTGATGGGTGCCGAGCCGGCGTTCATGTCTCTCTCGTTCATAATTCAGGAGGGCTTTGATCATGACTTGTTTTCCAAGATAATGGATGATATTGCCTTCTGGAAGAAGATGCTAAATGTGGAGATAATTACAGGAGATACAAAAGTTGTCGAGATGAACGCAGGCATATTTGTCAACACATCGGGAATAGGCACAAGAAACAAGCACCTTGAAAGGAATCTGGAAACGGTCAGAGAATACAGAAAGTATCCGTACAGATGGATCAGGGATTGCGGAATGAGCGATGGGGACGTGATAATAATATCAGGAAACGTTGGAGAACACGGCCTTACAATGCTTCTTGAAAGAGAGGAACTCGGTTTTGAGATAGATGTTGAAAGTGATGTGAATGCTGTATGGTTTGCTGTGAAGGATGGTCTGGATGCAGGTGGTATAACGGCAATGAAGGATCCGACCAGAGGTGGAGTGGCCCAGACACTGAATGAGATGGCTGAAAAGAGCGGTACAGGTATTATTGTTGAAGAGGATCAGATCCCTGTGAGAGAGGATGTCAGGGCTGTCTGCGATGCTCTTGGTCTTGATCCACTCATCCTTGCCAATGAAGGGAAGGTTGTGATTGCAGTCATTCCGGAAATGGCTGATGATGTTCTCAGAGCACTTAAAAAACATGACAGGAATGCAAAGATAATCGGACATGCTACAGAAAAATTCAGGGAGGTTGTCATCAGAACAGAAATCGGAACTGAAAAGATTCTCCCCCCTCCTGCCCTTGATCCGGTGCCAAGAGTTTGCTGAGATAGTTTTTTATTTCATCAGAACCATTCAGCAGAGATGATCGCCTCCGCTCCCGGAAAGGTAATTGTTTTTGGAGAGCATGCAGTTGTGTATGGCAGACATGCTGTTGTGTCTGCAGTGGATCTGAGATGCTATGCCAGAGCTGAGAAAAGAAATGGCTTCAGAATAGTCTCTGAATTCGGTGAGACTGGTTTGGATTTCAATGGAGCTCACTCCTACATTTCCCATTCAATACGGAGATTTTCTGAAATAAAAAGCATTGATGGGGTTGAAATAGAAATAAAAAGCAGCATCCCGCCTGCAAGCGGGCTTGGAAGTTCAGCAAGCGTGACAGTTTCGGTTCTTGGAGCTCTCAATGCAGAGTTTGAGGCTGGGCTAACAAAAGAGGAAATATTTGAACTTGCGAGAAGGGTGGAACTTGACGTTCAGGGAATTGGAAGTGGAACCGATCCTTTTGTTGTGACATTTGGCGGAAGCTGGATCATTCCCGAAAAAGAAAAAATTGAAACTGAAATTGAATTCAGTATAATAGACACAGGTGAAAAATCGATTACTTCAGAGATGGTCAGAAAGGTCAGAGATATGAAGGAAAAATATCCTGATATTGTGGAGCGAATTCTTGATGCCATGGACAGCACAGCCATTGAGGGTGCTGATGCCCTGAAAAAAAATGATATAACGAGGATTTCAGAACTTTTCAGAGTGAATCAGAGCCTTCTGAGGGCCCTTGGAGTGAGCACACCATCCATAGACAGAATACTTGCAGAAATTGAGGAAAAAGGTTACAGCGGGAAGATAACAGGTGCTGGAGGGGGAGGCTGTATTATCACCACTGGAAGGGGAGATTTCAGAATAAAACTTTCCGGAGAGGGTGTCAGAATTGAAGATCTTGAAGATTGGAGGAAGTCTGATAACTGAAAAGGATGAGAGAGCATTTGAAGTGGCAAGAGAGGACATCATTGAAATGATTGCCGACCAGATATCAGGAAAGCTCATTCTGGTACACGGAGTCGGGAGCTTCGGACATCCCCATGTGAAGAGGTATGGACTGACACCCCGTGGCATCTCAGTCACCCATCTTGCCTGCATAAGGATAAACCAGAAGTTCTGCAGCGCTCTGGCTGAAAGGGGAATTAATCCGGTTCCAGTACATCCGCTGGAATTCTTCCACAGACCTGACTTCGATTTAATCCAGGAACTTGTGAGCATGGGTTTTGTTCCCGTCCTCCATGGAGATGTGATCTATCAGAACGGGAAATTCAGAGTGATAAGCGGTGATGAAATAGTCAGAATTTTTTCCGAGAAGTTCAAGGTTGACAGGGTTGGATTTGCATCTGATACAGACATAGTTGTTGATGGTAAGAGAGTGGATTTTATAGATGTTACAGAACTGGATGAATTTCTTGAGAAAATCGGTACTGCTGAGGGAAAGCATGACGTGACTGGAGGGATGAGGGGCAAGCTGAAAGAAGCAGGAAGGATTGCTGAAAAATGCGATGTATATATCTTCAATGGGATGAAAGATGGCTCAGTTGAGGATTTCCTTAATGGTAAATGGGTTGGAACAAGGGTTGGGAGAAAAAGTTTATAGTTTATCAGGTTACTGTTGATCATGGTAAATGAAATTCTGATTGGACTGGCAGTCGTTGTTCTGCTGTTTGTACTTTCAGGACTCAAAATAGTCAAGGAGTACGAGAGAGGTGTGATATTCAGGCTTGGAAGACTGGTAGGTGCAAGAGGTCCGGGGCTGTTTTTCGTGATACCTCTGCTTGAGAGCATGCAGCTGGTTGATCTGAGAACCGTTACATACGATGTACCGTCACAGGAGGTTGTTACAAGGGATAACGTTACGGTTAGGGTGAATGCAGTTGTCTACTACAAGGTTCTTGAACCTGAGAAGGCTGTTACCGAAGTTTTTGATTACAGGTTTGCAACAGCCCAGATAGCCCAGACAACACTCAGAAGTGTTATAGGGCAGGCAGATCTTGATGAACTCCTCTCTGAAAGGGAGAAGCTCAACATAAAACTTCAGCAGATAATTGATGAGGCAACAAATCCATGGGGAATAAAGGTCTCTGCAGTTGAGATAAAGGATGTTGAGCTGCCAAAGGAGATGCAGAGAGCCATGGCGATGCAGGCTGAGGCTGAGAGGGAGAGAAGGGCAAAGATAATCAGGGCTGATGGTGAATTTCAGGCAGCAGTGAAACTGAAAGAAGCATCGGACATACTTGCTCAGAGCAGGGGAGCAATGATGCTGAGAATTCTTCAGACAATGAACGAAATAAGCAACGCCCAGAACACAACAATCGTGTTTCCAATACCCATAGAGATACTGGAGCATTTCAGGAGGATAAAGGAGGAGTAAATTTTTAATTTTAATAATTTATAAATAATTTATAATTTAAAAATGGCAGTTTCACGTTCTGAAAATCCTGTACAGAGGGTGTTCTCTCGACTCCGGTGGAAGATTTTCATCCACCTTCATGGAGTAAGCCACATATGCGTTTGCGAGAGAACAGGCAGTGTACATGTCCACAGCATTCTCTACCGGCCCGTACAGCACAAAATCTGCTCCCATGATTAAAGGGAAAACACTGGCTATAGCAGAGGCAATTGCATATGTTCTGGAATCCATTTTTTTCCTCTGTCTCCACTGATCCACTGCGTTATGGGCCCCACATCCTGATGGAAGACCGTATCTGTCCTTAACCCGGTACACCGTTTTTGCGACCATGCCGGGATCGGGCAGATCAAGAATGCATGGATCGACAAGAGGTTTCTTAATCTCCGCTTTTTCAGCTATTTTTAAGAGCATCTCCAGCGATTCCAGCCTGCCTTCAACTGTGGGTCTGGTGGGGTTATAACAGAGCAGTATGGCTGACTCTATTCCCGAATTTCTGATTGCCTCTATTTCCTCCTCCTTACAGTGGAGGCTGATGGAGTTGTAAATCGCTCTGTCTGCCAACCCCACCTCCCCGGCATATTCTGCCGCTTCAATTCTCACATCCGCTGTAGCGCCATCTATCAGGAAAGGGGATTCGGTCACCTCAGATATGAAATCGATGTACTTTATGAGAGCCTCTGACGTGCTTCCCACAATATCAATCATGCGGGGATTTCCTGTGAATTCTGATAGCTCCTCCTCTTTAACAAGCAACTCCACCGCCTTCTCTCTGTTGAATACTCCCCTTTTTTCGTCCTCTACCAGGGGGCAGCCCTCGTAGAAAATACTGCCTATCATTACTGCTGGTCTTGTTCCCGGCTGACCTCCAACTTTCACTCCAAAAATATCCCATACCTTCTGCTCAATCGGAAATCTGAACATGTCTCCACCAGCTTGTCTGATTGGATCTCGACATTACAGACTGTTCATTAGTGCTATCCATAAACGCCATACTCACGGGCTGCTTCAACCAGCGCTCTGAAATTTTCCGAGGGGGTGTAGGGATTTGTATCGCAACCTGGCATAAGTATAAAACCCCCTCCCTCGGCGCCGTACTCTATATTTCTCCTTACCGTCGCTCTCACCTGCTCGGGGGTGCCTTCAAGCAATACAGTTATCGGATCAACGTTTCCGCATACACAGACTCTGTCTCCAACCTCCTTCTTTACAGCCTTCAGCATGATGCTGTAGGGGTCATCAGGATCCAGCTGAACTCCTTCTCCGAGCACATTCCTCAGATATTTGAGACTCATGGGCCTCGTCTCAACATTACCGTAACTGGCATGAATTGCACCCGGAGACCCTTTTGGGATGACATCTGCAACCATATGCAGGATTCCGGTTGTATCTCCGCACGGGTGATTTATGGGAATCAAACCCTTACCTGCAATTGCTGCCATGTCTCTCTCCAGGTATGGCTTCACGAATTCTTCGTACTGTCTTGGAGATGTGGTTTCAACCGAGGCAACGGGATCAAGAACGGCAACAGCGTGGGCAATGCCCTTGAAAGCCGTGTGGTATTTTATGGAATAATCTGTGATCTTGTCCAGCAGAGAATGCACCTCGTCAGGTTCCTTTACCATCGCCCTGAAAAGATTCTCATGCCCCATCAAGTTGCATGCGGTGCTGAACGGCCCTGAAACCACCACCGCAATGGCCTTATGATCCCCTATTTTGTCCATAAGGATTTCCGATTCCTCTATCACGCATCTCATTCGAATGTGCTCGTGCGGTTCTGGAAATGACAGGTTGTCTGCATCTTCCCACGTATTTATTACCCTGTAACGGGTGTCAACAATTGGCATGTGATCGCTCCAGAAGCTCTTTGCCCCCATCGCCTTTGCCTCCACAAAGCATCCATCTATCCCGGCCACAACAATGTCGTCGCCAAATTTCTCATTTGCCACGATTTTTGCTTTTGCCATCTTGTCAGGGTCATTTATTGCCGTTCTTGGCCTCTCTCCGATCTCCCACAGTGCCCGTGATATTGCCAAGGTAGCGACAGGTACCATATCCGGCTGACCGCCCTGCAGGGCGATTGCGGTTCTTTCAAGGCTGGTCATCCCACCCATTTTTTCACCTCCTAACTCTGCTGTCTGATCAGGTCAAAAGCAGCATCTACAGCATTAACTGCATCTGGTGCCCACCTATCCGCTCCTATCTGACCTGCCCATTTTTCACTGGTTGATCTGCCTCCAACCAGAACAGCAAAACGGGATCTCAGACCTCTCCTACTCAGCTCGTCTATAACCTCCTTAACACCATCCCTTGTAACACTCATCAGACATGAGAGGGCAATTATGTCGGCATTGTATTCAATTGCCACATCTATTACCTTCTCTGCTGGAACATCAACTCCCAGATCCAGCACCTCAAAACCGTTTCCTTCCAGAAACAGCCGCACAATATTCTTTCCTATATCGTGGAGGTCCCCTTTCACTGTGGCAAGCACAACCCTCCCAACCCTCTCCTGGCGCTCGTCGCCTATTTCTTCCTTCAGCCTGGCCATGATTGGCCCCATCACCACTTTCAGCGTGTCGCCGTACTGTACGAGTTCAGAAAGGAAAAACTCGCCATGCTCGTATCTGTCACCAACAACCTTGGAAGCAGGCAGTATAACATTCGATATCAGATGTCTGGCTGATATTCCTTCTTCAAGGGCTTTTTCAGTCAATTCCACAGCTTCCTCTTTTCTACCGTTTATAAGGGCGTCTTTCAGCTCCTCAAAATCAACCATAATCCCACCATTTTTTACTTTTATCACGATTTTTAAGGTAATTAAAGTATAAAAGGTTTTCCCAGTGCCGCTACTTCTGCGAGAATTCGGACACAACTATATAAGCCGAGCAATTATGACTGAGTCACAGAAATGCAGAAAGGTGTTACAGATGGACAGGAAGGCCATGGTCAGGATATGTGAGGCATTGAGTGTCGAATCAAGGGCAAATCTGCTGGACTACATATACAGACACAGCAGAGGGGTTAGCGTGGATGAGCTCTCGGAAGTATTCAAACTTCATCCCAACGTGATAAGGAGTCATCTGGAAAGGCTTCTGGAAATCGGATTGATTGAATCCTATGATGAGAAAACAGGAAGAGGGAGGCCAAGGAAACTTTATAAGAAAAGTAAAGGCGGGTTTTTGATTCAGTATCCACAACGACGTTACGAACTGCTCTCGTCTCTCCTCATCGAAGTTATAAGGAATTCAAAAATCAGTAAGGAGACATTAACGAAAGTGGGAGAGGATTTTGGGAGAAAACTGATGAGAAAGTATCTAATCGAAAGACCCGTAAGAGACAATGGTTTGAATATACTGTGGGATGCGGTATCTGAGATATTCGGAGACTGGGGGCTAATGCCTGAACTCATAAAAATAGAAGAGGATTCAATAGAGTGGGATGCCAGAAATTGCATTTACCATGAGCTCGCAATGGAACATCCGGATATAACCTGCGAGCTCCACAGGTCGGTTATTCAGGGTATGGTGAAGGAATTAAATTTGAATTACTCGGTTAAGATACCCAGAAAATTCCCCACAGGTTATGATGGGTGTTATGTGAGGATTGAAAAATATTGAAAAATTGTGGACTACGAAAGCAGTTTCCTTGCGATGAGGAGCTTCATTACCTCCGTCGCTCCTTCAGCAATGTCAAGAACCTTTGCATCCCTGTAGGCTCTTTCAACATCACTGCTCATGTTGAGCCCATGTCCCCCAAAGATTTCAACCGCAACATCAGCAGCCTTCTTTGCCACCCTTGCTGAAAGAATCTTAACGACAGCACCTTCATATCCAGAATCTTCAATGTTTCTGGCTATGGAGTATACAGTCCTCCTCAGAGCCTCTATGTCAACAGCCACATCTGCAAGCATGAACTGAACAGCCTGCAAATCTGAAAGTGTACCTCCAAATGCCTTCCTTGTTTTTGCCCTCTCAACTGCGAGCTCAAGGCATCTTTCTGCAATACCCAGTCCCATGGCAGCAAATGGGATTCTGTTTGGAGCAAGAGTGCCAAGAGCCACACGCATACCCTTGCCCTCTCCAACAAGAATGTTGCTTTCGGGAACCTCAACATTTTCAAAGCGAACACTGGCCAAACCACTTCCCCTCATACCGCTCAGGTCAATTTTTGTTGCTGAGATGCCATCTTTCTTCTCAACCAGAAAGGCCGTCAGGCCTTTGCTTCCCTCTCCGGTTCTTCCAATAACTATGAATGTGTCTGCAAACATTCCGTTTGTTATCAGGGTTTTTGTTCCATTGAGAATGTAAACATCACCGCTTTTCTCTGCTGCCAGACTAACAGCACCACCGACATCGCTCCCTCCCCTGCCTTCAGTTATTGCAATTGTTGCAAAGGATTTCAGCATTCTTGGCATGAATTCCCTTTTCTGATCATCATTCCCAAAAAGCCTCAGTGCATCTACAGCAATGCTGTGGACAACAACGCTGTGAGAGACTGCAGCAGATGCTTTTGCAAGCTCCTCGCCAACAACACAGGCTTCAAAATAACCTTTCCCCATTCCCCCGTACTCCTCAGGAACCATGAGGCTGAGAATTCCAGATTCCTTAATTGTTTCAAGCACATCTCCCATGTCGTTATTTCTATCTATTTCTCTGGCTTTTTCAGATATAATTCCCTTAAGATTTTTCAGAATCTCTTCCATGATTTTCCATTGCAAAATGGTTGTATATATAGTTTAACAAAATCCTCAGCAGGATCGTAAATGTAATCCCTGTTTTTATGACCCGCCGAAAAGGTCGCATGGATGTTTTTTGCACGTTACGTAAAAATTTATATGCCTCAAATACGAAAACTCTCTGTGGCGAGTCTGATCGAAGAGGGTGTAATTCTGGTCATTACATTTGCGATCAATATTCTGTTCGGGTACTGGAGAGATGCGACAAAAAAGTTCACATTTGAGTGGTTTCTTGCGATCCATCTTCCCATTCCTGTGGTGTACTATCTAAGAAATTTCTATGGAGTTCCTCTAACACATATCCCTCTTTTTGTAATCATGTACTTTCTGGGTCAGTTTTTTGGTGGAAGAGTAAGGAGATGGTTTGAGCTCAGATCTTCTCCAACAAAATGTCTTGTTCTGGATATAGTAAGGCTGTGGTACCGTGATATGGAATCTGCCCGATAGAATTGTTTGCAGCATCGCGATACCCAAAGATTGGTTTTAAGCAGGCATTACCGAAAAATTTATATAGAAATACCCACCCACCAAAGTTTGAGGTGATGTAAATGGCAACGCTACAGGGTCAGCCTGTTTTGATTTTGAAGGAAGGAACCCAGAGAACAGTTGGAAGGGATGCTCAGAGAATGAACATCCTTGCCGCAAGAGTCATTGCTGAGGCTGTTAGAAGCACTCTCGGGCCGAGAGGAATGGACAAGATGCTTGTTGACAGCCTCGGAGATGTTGTCATAACAAACGATGGTGTGACAATTCTGAAGGAAATTGATGTTGAGCATCCAGCAGCCAAGATGGTGGTTGAGGTTGCAAAGACACAGGAGAACGAGGTTGGAGATGGAACCACAACGGCTGTCGTGATTGCTGGTGAGCTGCTGAAAAGGGCTGAAGAGCT
>Ga0256830_1001158_pt1 | contig 18998 bp, 23 predicted proteins | sample 128326metaG_FD_190537 | JGI IMG/M metagenome (GOLD analysis project Ga0256830, IMG submission 190537) | Hydrothermal vent microbial communities from Lau Basin, Pacific Ocean - 128-326 | ecosystem: Environmental > Aquatic > Marine > Hydrothermal vents | place: Pacific Ocean: Lau Basin | collected... | reverse complement strand
ATGCGGGGGAAGGGATTTGAACCCTCGCAGGCTCTACGCCAACAGGTCCTAAGCCTGTCTCCTTTGACCGGGCTCGGACACCCCCGCGTGCAGCGCTACCTCTGCTGGAGCTTTCTCTTCCTCCTCCGCTCCTTGAGCTTCTTTTTCCGTGTCTTCCAGCGGCATTTTCCCCGCTTCTTCCACTTCCTGGACGAGTGCTTTCCAGCCATCTGATTCCTCCTCTCGCTATCTTCCATCCCTCACGATATAAACCTTATCAGAAGTAGGTGTAGGGGAATCTCTCGGTGATGTACACCAGGGGTGCACCCGAGCTTATGATGAGGTACTCCCTCTCAAGCACCAGCTCCTCCGGCGGTATGCCGAAGACCTCCGAGAGCTTGGCATCTGCCCGCCTCCCCCGCACCACCAGCAGCTCCCGCCTCGCCTCCATCTTCAGCTCCTCCATTATCCTGCCGATGGGTTTTTCTGCGTGCATCACAGCCTCCCTGAACTCCCTGCTTAGCCTCCCCAAGGGGGCGTAGCTCTCCGCGTGCATCAGCACCCGCCTGCAGCTCCTCAGCATCACCTCCCGCTGGATTACCTCCGAGCCCGCGGGTATCTCCAGCACCTGCGCCACCCCCTCAGGCGCCTCCACGAGCTCCTGCCTCACCCCCTCAACCTCAACCCTGCACCCCTCCACCGCCTCAAGCAGCCTGGTTACCGAGCATCCCGAGGTCAGAAGCACCCTGTGCAGGGGTTTGAGATTCAGCCAGCTCATCGGTGCGCCAGCCCTACAAGCTCATCCACCCGCGAGTACCCCTTCTCCTCCAGGTACTCCGCTATCTCCATGGAAACCTTCCTGAACACCGACATTCCCCTGTAGAGCACACCCGTGCCTATCTGCACCGCCCTGGCTCCAGCTAAGAAGAACTCCACCGCATCCCTGCCCGTGGTTACGCCCCCGCACCCTATAACGGGTATGCTCACCTCCTCCGCAATCTCGTAAACGCACCTAAGAGCCACAGGCTTGAGGCACGCTCCCGAGAGCCCTCCCACCCTGTTTCCCAGCACGGGCTTGGCGGTGGTAACGTCTATCGCCATCGCCCGCAGGGTGTTGATGGCGGTTATCCCATCCGCCCCCGCATCCTCGCACGCTGCAGCAACGCTAACAATATCCCCCGCATCCGCGGTGAGCTTGGCAAACACCGGCACCCTCACCCTCCGCTTGACCTCCTCCACCACCTCCCTGGCGAGCTCCTCGCTGTATCCGAAGACCGTGCCCTCAACGTTCGGGCAGGAGAGGTTGAGCTCCACCGCGTCCACACCAGCACGCTCCACAACCTGGGCGCACGCAGCGTACTCCCGGGTGCTGAACCCGTACACGCTCGCCACCACCGGCACCTCACCCCTGCACCTCCCGAGCTCCTCCGCAAGCTCGGCGCACCCGGGATTCGCCAGACCCACGCTGTTCAGCAGCCCCGTGGGAATCTCAACAACCGTCGGGTTGGGGTTGCCCTCCCTGGGCTGCGAGCTGCAGGACTTCGCCACCACCGCTCCCGCGCCGCCCTTTATTGCCCTCCTCAGGGACGCGGCGCTCAGCCCCATTATCCCGGAAGCCAGCATGGTGGGGTTCCTGAGCCTCATACCCGCGAGCTCAACCTCAAGCCCCTGCATGCCTACAACCTTCCCCCCCGGATATTTAAGTGTTTGCAGAGGTTAGGCAGTAATTCAATCACACCAATGAGCTACCTTACAACCTACAGCGGAATTCAGCGCCTGGTTGAAATTGAGGCTGAAGACGGCAGGGCGGTGCTGCTGCCGCAGCTCACGGTGAGTATAAGCACGCACGGGCAGCCGGATACCGTTGCCCTGAGGGATGCGGTGCTCACCGCCGTGGATGCAGCCGTTGCCAGACCTGTGCGCACCGCCGAGGAGGTGCCCCTGAGGCTGCTCAGGAAGCTTGAGGAGCTTGAGGGCATAAAGAGCGCCGAGGCTGAGATGCGGGCTGAGTACGCGGTGGTGAGGCGCACCCCCGTAACCGGGCACACCTCCCAGGAGGTGTACACCCTGCTGGCAAGCGGCAGGCTTGAGGGGGAGCTCACCCTGATGCTCGGAGCGGAGGTGACTGGGATAACCACCTGCCCCTGCGCCCACGAGGGCATAAGGGAGAAGGCAAAGCGTGAGCTGGCGAAGAGGTTTCCCGAGGAGGAGGCTGAGAGCATCCTGAGCATGCTGCCCATCGCCAGCCACAACCAGCGCAACATATCCACCCTGATGGTGGGCACCGCTCCCGGCAGGGTGAAGGTGGAGCAGATAATTGAGATAGTTGAGAGCTCAATGAGCTCAAGGCTGTATGAGGTGCTCAAGCGGGAGGACGAGGTGGAGGTGGTGTACAGGGCGCACCTGAACCCCAACTTCGTTGAGGACACCGTCAGGAGCATGCTGCTCCGCACCATGCGCGCCTTCCCTGCGCTCCCCGACGCCACGGCGGTGTACGCGAGAAGCGAGAGCATTGAGAGCATCCACCAGCACAACGCCGTGGCGGAGAGGTTCACCACCTTAGGGGAGATACGCAGGGAGGTCGGGGAGTAGCCCAAAGGCTTTAGTTGTGCCAGCACCATATATCTCCATGGTGCCCATAAGCGCCTTCGCCTCCCTCGGGTACTGCGAGCGCCAGGTTTACCTCAGCCTGGTGAGGGGGATAAGGGCAACCACGAGGGCAATGCGCGCTGGAGCGGTGCAGCACCGCATATCCGAGCTCACGGAAGAGCCCAGGCTGAGGCGCCTGCCGGGGCTGAGGCACAGGATGAGGCAGAGGGACAGCGTTCTCCAGCTTCCCAGGGAGAGCGTATTCGTGAGGTTCAGGTACGCAGGATACACCTTCGCCGGCAGGATAGACCTGCTCATAAAGCGCCGGAACGAGCTCCTGGTTGTGGACGAGAAGTTCGTGCGCAGGAGCTACGCGAGGATGATGCCCAGCTACCGCTACCAGCTCTCTGGCTACTGCCACGCCCTGCGCTACGGGTGTGCGACCTACAGGTGGGAGGAGGGCAGGGAAAACCTCGGCAGGTTTCCGGGGTGCAGGCTGAGCTACATGGTGGTTGAGAGGCACAGGGGGAGCAGGCGCAGAATCGGGGTGATGCAGGAGAGCTACTTGGAGAGGCGCTTCCTGCCCGCGCTTCGCAGGATGGTGGAGATTCTTGACGGGGATGTACCGGAGGCGGTGAACTCCCGGAGGTGCACCTTCTGCCGCTTCAGGGAGGTATGCCGTTAGCCTACTTCTTGAACTTGGGGAGGGAAATGCTGCGGTTGCAGGAGGGGCATCTCACCCTGTAGGGGCGCCTCCTGAGCTCCGCCTTACCCTGGCTCTCCTTCCCGCAGTGGGGGCAGAGCAGCACGAAGCCCGAGAGCTCCTCACCCCTCCTGCGCCACACCAGCACCTCACCCCCCTCAAGCTTCCTGCGGGTGAGGTACTCAAACTCACCTGGCTTTATGCTCCTGGGGTCAAAGGGAGGCTTCAGCATTGAAACACCTCAGGGGTTCAGCTCGTCTATCCACTTTATAACCGTATCGCACCACTTCCTGATGCTCTCCTTCATGGTGTCCTTCAGCTCGCTGAAGGGGGTTGCGTGGTAAACGTAGTAGTACCCCCCGTGCTTTATGTTCCTCTGCTCACGGTGAATCAGCCCGGCGATTATCAGGTTCTGAAGGGCACGCTGCACGGTGCTCCTGTCCTTTCCAAAGTCCCTGACGAGGTCGTTAACCGTCATTGAGCCCCTGTTGACAAGCTCAAGGTATATCTGGGTCTCAAAGTTCTTCAGCCCAAACATGCACCTCATTATATCAACAACTGACATTTCCCTGAAGGGGGTTTTTATGTCCGGCAGGTTTTTCATACCCATCACCCGCTCTTGGCTTTTCTCAGCTCTCCCAGGAGGTTGAGGGCAGCGTTGGCGCCCTCACCAACCGCAACCGCCACCTGCCTGTTTCCCCCGGTGCAGTCCCCAGCGGCATAAACCCTGGGCACGCCCGTGCTCTGCCTGCTGTCAACAACTATTGCCGAGCCCTCGGTCATTATCCCCAGGCTTCTTGCAAAGTCCACCGCACCGCTGGTGCCAACGGCGACAAACAGCCCCTTCACCTCCCTCACGCTGCCGTCCTCCAGCTTTACCCCCTCCAAGGTATCACCTCCGAGAAGCTCCTCAACCCTGTCCTCAACCACGCTTATACCGTTTGCCTCAAGCTCCTGCTGCAGCTTCTGGCTGGCGGTGAGCTTTTCACCGTTGGTGAATATGCACACGTCCTTGGTGTAGGAGAGAAGCTCAAGCGCCTCCTTTGCGGCGTAGTCTCCGGAGCCGAGCACTCCAACCCTGGCTCCCCTGAAGAAGAAGCCGTCGCAGGTGACGCAGTAGCTGACGCCCCTGCCCTCAAACTCCTTCAGACCCTTTATGTTCGCCCGCTCCCTCTTCACCCCCGTGGCTATTATTATGCCTCTCCCCTCGTACTCCGACGCCGGGGTCTCAACCACGTAGGCTTCCTCCCCCGGCTTTATGGCAACAGCCTCCTCTTCAACTATTACGGCTCCGAACTTCTCGGCCTGCTTCCTTCCAAGCTCAAGCAGCTCCTTCCCTGTTATACCGTCAGGAAACCCAAAGTAGTTCTCAATCTCCTCAACCTTGAGGAGGGTGCTGCCGCCAGGCTTGTCAAGAATAAGGGTGCGCTTGTTTGCCCTTGCGGTGTATATTCCAGCGCTGAGGCCTGCAGGTCCGCCACCGATTATTATCACATCATACCTCTCCATGATGAATACCTCCACCGGTTATGCACAGTTTGGACACACTTATGAGATTCCAGGTATAAAAAGATTTGGGTGAGCGCAGTGGTGTGTTGAAGCCCCTGTGCGCACGAGGCTGGACGCCGCTTAAAAGGCATGCAAGCATCCTGGCTGCGAGGGTGATGCACAGAAAAGCAGAGACTTACACCACCATGCTCTGACCCCCCGCTACTTGCCCATCATCCTCAGCAGCCTGCTCCCGGCGAGCCTCACAGGCTTGCTGTCCATGAGCATCCTCAGAATCTCAAACCGCTGCGCCCTGGCAATCCACCGGTGCACCCCCTGCTCCGGCACCCTCAGCCTCAGCCCTGGCGGAGCATCCCCGTCCAGCTCGGGCTCTGACTCAAGCATCTCCATCGCCCTGCGCACATGGGGCACCGAGCGCGGCTCAACCCCCGCAACCCTGCAGGCGCACACATCCAGAGCAACCACATCCCGCGAGCCCATGATAAAACCCCCGGGAAGAACCCTGCCATCCATGGGTCCAGCCCCATCCATCACGTACACCCCGTCCAGCAGGTTCATCACCACCCTATGGCGCACCAGCTCCAGCACATCCAGCAGCACCTCATCAATGCAGTGGTGGTACCTCGCCTTCCCCGGCACCTGCACAAGCCCGAAGAGGTTCTTTATCCCCAGGGTCATCCCGGTCAGCACATGGGTCTTCATCACGGGCATGTTGACTATCTTGGCCTCAAACGCCAGCTCCGGAAGCTCAAGCATCCCGTATCTCCTCTCAAACCGCCTTCCCGGCACCTTAGATAGGTTAACCACCTCACACGGCAGCTCAAGGCGCCTGAAAATCCTCTCCAAGTTCTTGTACGGAGACTCAGTCTCCCCCACGAGCACCCTGGCCCTCTCCTGCAGCACCTCAACCACGCACCTGAGAAGCTCCAAGTGAGTGGTAACCCCCCTGCCCAGCTCACCGCAGAAGTTGGGCTTGACCAGCACCGTATCCTCAGGAGAAACCACCCGCCTCCACCCCAGCCTCTCAAAAACCCACCTCACATCCTCCTCAAGCTCACCGCACCGCCTGAGGTAAACCCGCATGCGACAACCTTGTTCTCTCAGCATATAATACTTCGCCGTGCGCCGGCAACCTTTAACTTCCACGGAGTAAGAGGTAAGAGCATCCATGAAGGGCCACACCATCATCTGCGGGTACGGGTACAACGGCAGGAAGATAGCGGAGGCGCTGTGCAGGGCTGAAGTGGAGCACGTTATAGTTGACCTCCGCGGAGGCGAGGGGGTCATTCAGGGCGACGCAAAAAGTGAGGAGGTGCTGAAAAGAGCCGGGATAGAGCATGCCAAGGAGATAGTCATAGCCGTCAGCAACGACGAAGATGCGGTCTTCATCTGCCTGCTTGCGAAAAAGCTCAACCCCGGCATAAGGGTGGTGGTAAAGGCGGACCGCCTGGCAAGCATGCGCCACCTCTACTTGGCTGGAGCCGACAGGGTCTTCTCCCCCTACGTCATAGCCGGCAGGCTGCTCGCAAAGGCGGTTATAAAGCCCGGAGTGGCGGAGTTCATCCAGCGGGTAACCATCTCCAGGGACATAGAAATCAGCCAGCTCGCCGTAACACGGAGCTCAAAGCTTGCAGGAAAAAAGCTCAGCGAGACAGAGCTCAGCAGGCACGGCATCACCGTGCTCGGGGTTTACAGGGAAAAGGAGCTCATACCCAGCCCGCCGCCGGAGCTGGTTCTCCACCCCGGAGACCACTTGGTGGTCATAGGTAAAAGCGAGGACATCGTAGAAGCCGCCAGGAGCACGGGCGCTAAAACTCGACCGATATGAGGGACGTAACCACCTTCTCCGACACCAGAATCACCACCGCAGAGAGCCACACCAAGAACACGAAGTGAATCAGGGAATTCAGGTAGTGCCCGCCATCAATCACCCTTATCAGCACCGCCGAAATCAGGCTGTGGAGCACAAAAGCTGCGAATATCAGGTACGACACCAAGGCGAGGTTTGACACATCCGTCATGTAGAAAATCCCCGCCATCGTGCCCAGGTCAACGTTCAGGTTGGAATACATGGCATTAATAACCTTGGCTATCGTGAAGGATATCGCAACAGAAAAAGCCATTCCTGCAGTAATACCATAAACTATCCCTATAAAGCTCGCGTTAACCTGGAACTTCTGCTTACGCAGCGTGAGCATCCTGCTGAAGTTGGAGGAGATAATCTCAGCCACCCTCTCGGGGTCTGCGCCGAGATTTACGCTCTCAACGAACAGCTTTGAAAAGACGTCTATGAGGTGGCTTCCCGTTTCTGCGCTGAAAAACCTCCAGGACTTGAGCATGTCCACCCTCAGCGCCATCCTCCTGTACAGGTTCCTTATGTCCTGGGTGAGGGGACCGAAGTCGTGGGCTGAGAGGAAGTAAAGGGGCTCAAGAATCAGCCCGCCCCTGGCGCTTGCGGAGCTCCCTAAGGTTCGCAGGAAGCTCGGAAAGTTCTCATCCTTGCGCTTGACCTTCGCCTCCTCCCCCCTTGCCACGTAGCCGGCGTAGAGCAGGGGGGTTATGCTCAGGGCAAACAGTATCTGGAAGGGCACCCTGCTGAGAAGCTCCCCGTGCCTGAGCATCAGCAGCAGTATCCCGAGCACGAAGCACGCCGCCAAGGATGCAACAAAGGCGAGCAGCATCTTCCTGTCCACCTTCGTGACCACATCCCTGGAGTGCCAGATGGGGTCGTAGGGTGAGATGGACTTTATGAAGTAGGCTATGCCAACCTCCACCACCAAGAAGAAGAAAACCGCATAGATGGTCAGGCGCACGATGCTCTCCCCGACAAGTATGGGTATGATTATTATGAAAGCCATCAGAAAAGCCAGAGACAGGAGCAGGGCGGTGTATATCTCCTTGAAAACATCAATCTCATACAGCGCACCCTTGTAGTAGCTCGCGTAGTCGTTCATAACCGTCTCCTGCTCCTTCATCAGGAAGCCCTCCATGGTCTCACCGCTGTCCTGGGAATGCGCAAACCTGTCCAAGAAGTCCGAGAATATCTTGCTCGGCGACCTCCTCGCCAGGAACCTGCACGCCTTGGCCAAGCTCTGATTCCAGCGGTCAACCAGAACGTAAAGCTTGTGAACCTCCTTGGTAAGGTAGCCCAGCTCCTTCTTCTCGGTTATTATCTTGAGTATGTGCTTCCTGTCCACCTCGGAGATGGAGAGCACACCAAAGGTGGTGATGAATATGTGAATCCTGGACTCAATCTCCCCCTTTCTCCTGTCAATCTCAAGGTAGGGGTACATGACAGCGTACAGCACACCCAGGAAGGGCAGAACAAAGGCAGCGCTTCTCAGCCTGCCCGCAGACTCAGGTACCAGCAGGTAAACCGCCACCCCCGCAGCCGCGGAGACACCAACAGCTGGAAGAAGCACCCTCTTCAGGTACCTTTCAGGGCTCAGGTTTATCTTGCTCAGGTAGTTCATGGCTATCATATCCTGAAGGGCAGCCCCTCCAGCCCCTTCTGGTAGAAGGCTTTAATGACCTTCACCACCTCGTGGTAGCTGAATATCTCCTTCTCAATCATCTTCTCAATAATCCTGGCACGCAGGAAGAGCTCATCGTAGATCTCACGGGGGTCCTCGTACCCCGCGGTCTCGGCTATCTTGGTCTCCAGCACGTAGCTGTTGTTCAGCCCCCTGAACACGTGGGTATCATTCACGGGGTCCCACTCAAACACCCGCCTGGTGGCGACCCCCTTGAGCTCCTCATAGTACCCCTCAATCTCCTCAATGGAGGTAACCCGCCTCAGGAACTTGCCCTTCCTGTAAACCGCCTGCTGTATCAGCACCACGTTCAGGTTGTCAATGAAGGTTATGGGCACGTTTATGGGGTGACCCGTGAACCTCTGAATCATCTTCCTCACCGAAGCGGCGTGGAAGGTTGAAATCACGGGATGCCCCGTCTGCATCGCCTGGAAGGCGACCGCACCCTCCTCGCCCCTGATTTCACCCACGATGATGTAGTTGGGCCTTGAGCGGAGCGCCGCCTTCAGCAGGTCAAACAGGGTCACCCTGCCCTCCTCGGGACCCCTGTCCCTGGTTATGAGCTGCTGCCATATCCTGTGGGGGGGCAGCACCTCAGCGGTATCCTCGGCGCTGTATATCTTTGAGGTGTGCTTTATGAAGGGCAGGCTGGCGTTCAGGGTTGTTGTCTTGCCGCTTGCCGTCTCCCCGCACACGAACACGCTCATCCCGTATTCCAGGCAGAGCCACAGGTATGCGGCTTCCGTGGAAGACAGCGTATTCCACGCCACCAGCTGGGTTATGCTCAGGGGCGTGGAGGTGAACTTCCTTATGGTGAAGCTTGAGCCCTTCCTGCTGACGTCGGTGCTGTAGATGATGTTTATTCTGGAGCCGTCTGGCAGGCTGCCGTCAACTATGGGAGAAGCCTCACTCACGGGCCTGCCTATGCGCTCCCCCATGCGCTTCAGGTACTCCGCCAGCTTTATATCGTCCCCGAAGGTTATGTTGGTGTAGGCGGTGCCGAATATCTTGTGCACCAGGGAGGTGTTGTTGGGACCTATAACGTGGATGTCCTCAATGTAGGGGTCCCTTATCATGGGCTCTATGGGACCCGTGCCTATTATATCCCTCTCAATCAGGTAGAGGTACTTGTCGTACTCCTCCTTGGTGAGCTCAATCCTGTTGCTGAACAGCTTCTTCCCTGTGCCCACGCTCACAACGGTGTCGTACAGCTTCTTTATGTTCTCAATGGAATTTCCATTCTCAAAGCTTATGTCCGCATAGGGGGCAATCTCAAGTATCTTCTCAAGCACCGTGGTGTACTTCTTCTCGTCCTCTGGGCTCTCCAGCCTGGGCTCTATGGCGTGGTATATCACCCCCTCCTCCTCAGCCTCGTACACGTGGATGAAGATGGGGTCTCCCACGGGGTACAGGAAGTTTACCCTGGGAGCGTCCTTCAGGTCCCTGGAGAGGCTCTCGTGGTACTCCGGGGTTCTTCCCGTCCTTGAGGTGTACTCCCTCAGGTACCTCCCCAGGTGGGGATTCCTCGCCACCGCCTCCTCCAGGCTCACGCTCCCGACCCCCTACGATATGGAGGTTATCTCAACCACCATGCCTATCTTGGGCTCAACCCTGAAAACCGTGACCTTCTGGAAGCCCGCCTGCGCAAAGTTGTACTTTACCACGTTTATCACATTCTTGATGTCACCTCCAAAGGGCTTAATCTCAAGACGCATTATAACCGTGGATGCAAGCTTTATCTCCTCAACCACACTTTCTGGAAGCTCTCCTGGATTAACCGTCATTATTATTACCTTCTCGCCGCCTGCAATCCGCTTGAAGAACGCCATGAGGTCCTCAACGCTGTCCCTGCTGGCATCGTTGGCTATCATGGTGCTCAGCGAGTCAATCACAATCGCGTCCTTCTCGTAGAGCGGCCTTGCACGTATCAGCCTGTCTATAAAGTTCTGCCGGCGTATGTTCTTGGAGATGAGGGGGTACACGGGAATGTATATAAGCGCTCCCGAGATGAGCTCCCTGTTTATCCCGTACCCCATGGAGCTCATCTGCGCTATGAACTCGTAGGTGGTCAGCTGGGTGGAGATGTAGGTGGCTCTCAGGTTGTTCTGCAGGAAGCCGTACACGATGCGCTGGCACACCACCGACTTTCCCGTGCCGTGGGAGCCCTCCATGAGGACGATGCTCCCCCCTGGAAACCCGCCCCCTATCCTCTTGTGGAACTCATCCCTTGCCAGCTGCACGCTGAAGAACCTCATAGGCTACACCTTGAAGGTCAGCTCCCTCGCTATGCCGTTGTGCAGAACCACGCGCAGGGTGTGGTAGCCGGAGGTGAGGGTGGTGTTGACCATGATGCTTCCCACCTCCGCCCGCTTGAGGCTGGTGTTGTCCGAGGAGGTGAAGACCAGCTTGGAAGCGGTGAACATCTGCCCGTCTATCAGCACGCTAACGGTGGTGTTGGTGAAGTAGAAGCTCGTGGAGCCCGTGTTCTTGATGTAGAAGGTGTAGTTTCCCCCAATCACGGGTATGTTCTCCGGGTCGTTGACTATCCTGAAGTCGGTGCTCAGCCTGTCCTTCATCGCCTCTCCCTTCTCCCTGAGTCCGGCGGACATATCCAGCGCCGTCATTCCCAGGATTCCCGCAACGCTCGCCGCAACTATCACGCTCCCGATGAACAGCACCACCTCGGTGGCGGAGGTGCCGAAGCCCATTCACACCACCTCGTAGCTGGCGTAGGCGGAGTTTCCGTACTCCGTCACCACCCTGAGCCTCCCCGTGCCTGTGCCGGGGATGGAGTAGAAGGCAACGGTCAGGTTGTTGCCCGGAAGCAGGTACTCGGTGCTGTAGTAGTCGGGTGCTCTAAGGGTGCCATTTACTATGAAGCTCATCCTCCGCGAGTTCAGCTCCACATCTCCGGCGTTGTATATCCTCACCTCAAGGTCGTAAACCGCCCCCTGCTGGGTTGCGTTTATGTAAACCACATCTATGTCGCCGTACAGCCTGGCGTAGTCCCTTGAGAGCTTCTCATCCCCCGCATCCAGGGCGAGGGTTATGGCCTGCTCAGCCGAGGTGTACAGGTATGCTAAGGATATCATTCCCGCCAGGAAGAGCACTGCAAAGGAGGCGGTAACGCTAAACCCCATATATCTCCTCCGCGCCCGCCTTTATCTTCTGCACCTCACGCTCAAGCTTTATCAGCAGGTCCTTTGATATCTTCCTGCCCCGCAGGCGCTCTATGAAGAGGAGGGAGAGCATGTGGTCCCTTGCGGTGAGCTTGTCCTCAGGCTTCCAGTCCAGGTCCTGATGGAAGGGCTTGGTACCCCTGGCGTACTTCAGGAGCTTGGTCACCACCTCCTCGGAAATCCATCCCAGGTCGCTGTAGAACTCCAGAACCTCTGGCAGGTTGGTTATGCCCACCTTCTCTATCAGGAACTCCAGCCACTTCATGGCTATCATTATGGAGAGCACGTCCTCCGGAATCCTGCTCAGCCTGGGCTTGCGCGTCTCCTCCTTCCGGGTGCCGGCGAAGAGCGCCTGCTCCGGGGGGAGCTCCCTCACAGCCTCGGTAGCCTCCCGGGTGTGGTTCGGCTCTGGCGCCTCCTGCTCCTCCTGCGCCTCTACCTCTTCCTCCACCTCAGCCTGAGCACGTGCCTCTGCCATCTCCCGCAGCTGGCTGGCGAGCATCTCTATCTTCCTGTTCAGCTCTGAGATGTAGCCAGCCACGTTGCTCTCTCCGCCGCTTGAGGCGTAGTATGCCGTTATAACCCTGTCAATTATCTTCTCAAGCTTATCACGGGTAATGCTCCTGCCGCTCAGGTTCTCCAGCAGGTCGTTTATTATGAAGGTGGGCACCTTCCCCCTCAGGCTCTTCAGCCTGGCTTCCACCTCCTCGGGGGTGAGGAACTCCTCACCCACCTCCTCTCCAGCCTCCTGGGTCGGCGCCTCTTTCTGCTCCTCATCAATCCTTATGACCTCCCTGATGTCCTCATCCGCCACACCTCACGCCCCCTGCAGCACCTCATCCACAATCGCGCTCACGTTGAACTTCCTGCCGTACACCAGCCTCATGTCCCTCATCAGGGTGTTCAGCGTCTCCCTGAGCTCCATCATCTCCCCCCTGAGCCTCTCAAGCTCCTCCGCAAAGCTTGCCAGCTCCTCGTTGCAGTTCTTCAGCTCCGACACCTCCTCCCTGAGCTCTGAAACGCTGGCGGAGAGCTCATCCACCCTGCTGGTGAGCTCTGCATCCCTGTCCAGCGCCCCTGAGACTATGCGCTCCATAACCGCCAGGAGCTGCTCCCTCGTAACCCTCCTGCCCGAGAGCGCCTTCTGCACGTCGCTGAGCACAAAGCTCGGCACGCTGTCCCTGAAATCACGAAGAAACTCGCTGATTTCACTGTCGCTCAGATACTCTGGCTCCTTAGACTTTGGCTCATCCTCCTGCTTTTCTTCACTAAGGAATCCGAGCATTTCTCATCCCTCCTTAAGAACGTCCATTATAATAGAGCGAATATCCACCTCTTTCATGGTTAAAAGTCTTAAATCCACAATTATATCGTCTATTATGCTCTTCATCTCCCTGACCTCTTCAGTTAGCCTCTCAAGGCGCTCTATGCTTGCCGCCGTAACCTGGGACTCCCCAATAAACGGATTTATCTGAGTTGAAACCACCTCGTACAGCATCATTATATCCTTAAGGCTCTCATCCAGCCTTCCAAGCTCATTTTTAACCTCCGTTATCTCCTTTCTTATGTTGGATATTGATATCTTCATCCTGCCAACATCGTCATCCAGGTTTCCAAGCCTCTCCATGACCGTTACCTTGAAATCCTCATCTTCCTCGCTCTTATCCTCAACCTCCTCTATCTCATCAAGCAGCACCTCCTCGTCTTCCACCGCCAGTGGCTCATCCGCACGCCTGAGCTTCTTCACTATGCCCTTGATGAACTCCATCGTCCTGCCCCCGCTGGTAAAAATAAAGGGGTGGAGGCTGCATCGCCTCCCTCCTGCGTTCCCTGCCTACTGCAGCACCACCACATTGGTGGTGTAGGCTGGAGGTGTGGTGAAGTCTATTATGCCTGGTGCACCGAACTCGGGTCTGACCTCACCGCTCACATCGGTGCGCTCCTCTATGCCGCCGAAGGCGCTCAGAGCGTTTATCGTCAGGACCACCTTGTCCCCCTTGTTCAGCGTTGGATTGGTTGAGGTAAGGGAGTTGTCCTCGTCCTGGAGCACTATTATGCCGAACCTGGTTCCGCTGACACCCCACGGGTCTGTGAGGCTGAAGATGTTGCTGTACCCTGTGGACTCGGAGTACGCCGAGCTGTTGTAGGAGAACACGACCCTCTTCGTCCCGTCGCTTATGACCACGGTGGTGGTGTTGAGGTCTATGTCAGCGCTGCCTGCGTTGGGCTCTATGTATATCGCAAGCTTTGAGATGTTTCCGTGAATGGTGGGCACGTAGCCGGTGACCTTTATCACCGCCAGCCCGCTGGCAACCTGCTCGGTGCTCTCCCTGCCAGTGGATGCTGCCTTCTGCTGCAGGAAGCCCGAGGTCTGTATCAGCACGCCCGCAGCGACCGCTGCGACCAGCACCATGGCTATGAATATAATCAGCGTGCCGATACCTATCGCACCCTTATTGTCCTTAAGCACGCGCATCGCCCTCACCTCCTCACTGCAGCGTTATCACGTTGTCCGTGTAGGCTGGAGGCGTGGTGAAGTCTATTATGCCAGGTGCACCGAACTCGGGTCTGACCTCACCGCTCACCTTTGTGCGCTCCTCTATGCCACCGAAAGCCGCTGTTGCGTTTACCGTGAGTATCACCTTGTCCCCCTTGTTCAGCGTGGGATAGTTCTGGGTCACCGAGCCGTCCTCATCCTGAAGCACGATTATGCCGAAGTCCGTGCTGCCGAGGTCGGTGATACTACCACTTATGTTTGCGCGCCACGCTGCCAGGCTGGTGTTGAAGATGTTGTCGTATCCGCTGTCTGCCTGGTCCACGAAGAAGCTGGAGTTGTACTTGAACTGCGCCTCAACGCTCTCGTTGTTCAGGGTCAGCACCGTGGTGTTGAGGTCTATTCCGGAGCTGCCTGCATTGGGCTCTATGTAGATGGCTAAGAGGTCAACCTTGCCTCCGGGCACCGAGTCAATGTGCCCGACCACCTGCGCCACCGCAAGTCCGCTGGCTACCTGCTCGGTGCTCTCCCTGCCAGTGGACGCTGCCTTCTGCTGCAGGAAGCCCGAGGTCTGTATCAGCACTCCTGCAGCAACGGCGGCCACAAGCACCATGGCTATGAATATAATCAGGGTGCCGATGCCTATGGCCGCCCGGTTGTCCTTTCTCAGCGTTCGTTTTCCTGACATTCATTCACCCCCTTGCTTGTGGTTTTATCTGTGAAAAATGAGGATATTTATCGGTTTTTTATACGTACTTCTGCAGGTACTTATGTAGGTAACAAAAAACTAATATCTACTACAAGAGGGATAATATTCAGCATGAGGATTCTGCTGCTCCTGCTGCTGCTCCTGCCGGGGGTTCACGGGTACCAGCAGGGGTACGTAAAGGTGTGGGAGAAGAGCTTTCCCTACGAGATAGCCGACGTCCAGGTTTTTGCCTACCACGCTGACGGGATAAAGGATGACATAGCGGTGGCGGTTGGCAGGAAGGTGTACTTCTTCAACTCCTCGGGAGGGGAGCTGGGAGTTTACGTGGGCAGGAGCCCCTTCACCGCCCTCACAGCCTACACCCTGGAAACCGGGAGGGAGCGGGTTGTGGCGGGCTCCTTGGATGACCGGGTTTACGCCTTCTGGAAGCCCTACAGGGTGAGGTACCTCTACAGCAGCACCCAGGAGGAGCCAGGCATGGTGAGCTGGTACTACGACGCCGGGGATGACGTGTACACCCTGGAAAGCCTGGACCTGGATGAGGACAGGAGGAGGGAGACGGTGGGTGTGGGCACCGGGAGCTACTACACCACCTCCCCCGGGATGTTCATCCTGCTCAACACAACCCCCGTGAACAGGAGCGTGGGGGTGCTCTGGCAGAGGTCCTTCGGAAGCGAGGTGACGGTTATATCCTCCTTTGACCCTGACGGGGACAGCTTCCCGAGCCACGTGGTGGTTGCCCAGAAGGGGACGGTGTACGTTATGGACAGCAGGGGCAGAGGCATCTGGAGCAGGAGCTTCGGGGCTGACGTCAGAGCTGTGGCGCCCGCTGACCTCTCCCACCCCGGGATATTCAAGGAGCTCCTGGTGGGAGCGGGGAGCAGGGTGCAGGCGATAAGCTCCAGAAACCTGCCCCTGTGGAGCTTAACCTTCCCCGGGGAGGTGGAGTCGGTGCTGGGGGTTGATGAGGACAGGGACGGGGAGACCGAGTACTACCTGGTGTCGGCGGGAGAGTACATCACCGCCATAAGAGCCAACGCTTCGGGGGCGATGGTGCTGTGGAGGTACTACGCGGGAGAGCGGGTGGGCAGAATAGCGAGCATCTCCCTGGGCAACCGCAGCATGGTTGACTTGGTGGCGTACCACGGGAGCACCCTGCGCCTGTACCGTCATGAGCTCATAAGGGTGCCGGAGGTGGAGGCGAGGGTTGAGGATGGGGAGGGTCTCAAGCTTGAGCTCACCAACACGGGGTACGGGGTTGCCGAGGAGCTCATAGCTAAGATAGAGGTTAGGAAGGGCAACCTCAGCGTTTTGAGCACCACCATCAGGAGGGAGGTGATGAAGCGCTCCAGCGTGCTTGCCCTGCCCCTCAATCTGACGGAGAGCGGGAACTACACCATCATGGTTGAGGCAGCCTTTTACGATACCTACGGGGTGAGGTACAGGAAGAGCTGGGAGCTGAGCGGTGTCGTTGAGGGTGAGGAGCCCCCGGCGGAGGAGGAGCAGGCGGAGGAGGTGAAGAGGGCTTCGGTTACCCTGAACCTCAGCGCCCCGGAGGAGGTGCGTGAGGGAAGCACCTTCAACGTTACGGTGGTGCTCAGGAACACCGGGAACGCCAAGGCGGAGGTGCTGCTCAACCTGAGCACGGGCGGGAATGTCACCCTGACTCTCCCCCCGGGGAAGGAGCGGGTGCTAAACCTGAGCGTGAGGGCGGAGCGCAGGCTGAGCGCCCTGCGGAGCTGGAGCATGGGGATGCAAGCGGTGGCAGCCTACGATGCAGGAAGGGCTGAGGCTCAGGTGGAGGTTAGGGTCAAGCCCTCAAGGGTGAAGTACCTGGCTCTGGTGCTTCCCCTGCTGGCGGCTGGTGCGTTGGTGCTGCTCAGGGGCAGGGGCTCCAGGGAGAGCAGCATTGAGGAGCAGGTGGCGAGGATATACATGCAGTACAGGAGGGCTGGAAAGGCACCCCCCTACTCCGCCTTCAGGGAGCTCGGTCTGGATAAGAAAACGTTAAAAGAGATGCTGAGCAAATTAAAGAGAGAGGGCAGAATTGAGTAGGTGTTGGAATGGCGTTCATAAGCAGTGAGGAGAAGCGTCAGATACTCATGAGCCTGAGGAGCGCGGTGCCTGCAACGCGCTTCCTCATGCTGAAAAAGCTCGCTGAAATAAGCGAGGCCGAGCCAGAGAAGCTCAGAGCGCTTGCCACCCAGGACGAGTACACCTTCTCTGACATCCTCTCCGCCGTGGTGCACATGAAGAACCACGACAGGGACGAGGTGATACGCAGGGAGGCGTCAATAACCCTGGAGAAGATAAAGGCGGCTGTTGAGCCGAAGCATGTGGTGCCCATAACCCACTGCGGCACCTGCACCGGGCTTATAGACATAGGGTGGAACCACTGCCCCAGGTGCGGGAGGGAGACCACCAGCACCACCTTCCAGCTTCCCCGCTGCCCGGAGTGCAGGGGGTACGTGAAGGATACCTGGCTTTTCTGCACCCACTGCGGCAGGAAGATACGGGAGGAAGCAACCGCCGCCAAGTGCCAGAACTGCAAGCGTGAGGTTGAGGAGAGCTGGATACTCTGCCCCTACTGCGGGTACAGGCTGAAGAGGGTGTGAGCTAAAGTTTCATCACCATGCGAATCCACCTGTCGGCTCTGCCGGCTTCGGTGAAGCCCAGGGTGCGGTATAGGTTTATCGCCGGGTGGTTCTTCTCGCCCACCCACAGCTCCGCCAGCCTGCACCCCCTGGAGCGCAGGTAGGATATGCCGGTGAGCACCAGCTTCCTGCCTATGCCGCGCCGCCTGTGCTCCGGGAGAACCGCAAGCTCGTGGATAGCTCCAGCATGCTCACCGCTCCATCCGCTCACCCACATAGCGTCGCAGAAGATGAAGCCCGCGGGCTCCGCGTCCCTCAGAGCCAGGTACCCGCCCTCTGGGTCCCTCCTGAAGAGCCAGCGCAGGTAGGAGATGACCCTCCTCCTCCCGGTGTAGGCGTACTCACGCATTCCGGCATAGGCTTCGGTGTAGATTTGCTGGAGTACGTTCAGATGGTGTCTTTTAATTCTGCGCACCTCAAGCATTGTGTGAGGAGAGAGGGATGATGATGGAAAAGGTTGCTGAACTCATGGAGGAGCTTTGCAGCGTGCCCTCGCCCTCGGGGATGGAGGGGGAGCTCGCCGAGGTGGTTGCGGAGTTCCTTGAGGAGCGCACGGGGTGCGTGGAGAGGTTTCCCTGGGGGGTGCTGGTTAACCCGGAGGCTGAGGTTGTGGTGTGCACCCACCTGGACACCGCCACCCCCGGTAAGTGCAGGGTTGAGGGGGAGTGGGCGAGGGGCAGCGGTGCGTGCGATGCCAAGGCGAGCGTCTGCGCCCTGATGCTGGCTCTCGGGGAGGCTGAGCCCCTGAGAATCGGGGGGGCTTTCTTAGTGGGTGAGGAGAGCACGGGGGAGGGGTCTGAGGCGCTGGGTGAGGTGCTTGAGCCCCGCATGGGGGTGGTGCTTGAGCCCACCTCCCTCAGGCTTGCAACCAGGGTGTACGGAACCCTGGAGGTTGAGTTCCGGGTGGCTGGCAGGTCTGCTCATGCCGCCACACCAGCATGCGGGGTTAACCCCGTGGTGCGGAGCTTCCGCCTGCTGGAGGAGCTTGAGGCTCTTCCCGCAAGGGTGAGCGTGCTGCGCATCTCAGCGGGGGGTGATGTTTATGCCGTGCCCGAGGAGTGCAGGATGCTGGTGGACCTGCTGTTCCCGCCAGAGGTGGAGCTGGAGGAGCTCAGGGAGAGGGTGATGGGGCTTGCCTCCAGCTACGGCACCGCTGAGGTGGTTGATGAGGCGCCCGGGATGGTTCTCAGGGGGAGGTGCGCAGGTCTGGTTGAGGAGGCGCTGCGCAGGGCTGGAGTGGGGGTGAGGAGGTGCAGCATGCCCTCCTGGTGCGATGCGGTAAACCTGCAGCTCGCCGGGTGGGATACGGTGGTCTTCGGACCAGGGGAGCTCGGGGTGTGCCACACGGGGGAGGAGAGGGTGAGGCTGGAGGAGGTAAGAGCGGCCGCCGAGGTGCTGCTGGAGCTGAACAGGGTGGTATGCGCTCGCTAATGGCTCTTAAGGAGATTTAAACCAGTGAAATGCTGCGGAAATGCCTCTCTGCACGCTTCTTCTTCTAACAGCCTCCTTAATACCTCCTTCCTGATATCCTCATCAACCCTCCTCCACAGCTCCTTTGAGTCGCTGAACTCCGGCGGGTTCTGGATGAACCTGATGAGGTGGTCCTCAATTTTGTGAGCTATCACGCGCACGTCCTCCCTGCCGCTTAC
>Ga0256830_1001157_pt1 | contig 19003 bp, 16 predicted proteins | sample 128326metaG_FD_190537 | JGI IMG/M metagenome (GOLD analysis project Ga0256830, IMG submission 190537) | Hydrothermal vent microbial communities from Lau Basin, Pacific Ocean - 128-326 | ecosystem: Environmental > Aquatic > Marine > Hydrothermal vents | place: Pacific Ocean: Lau Basin | collected... | reverse complement strand
CGGCTTGTTCGAGAAGAAGCCGACCAACGATTCCATGAATATGTTCAGCCTTGCCGTCGATACGGTCTTCTAGTGGAGGGCAGACAATGAGAATGGATAGCAAAACGTACAGACGGGCCGCCGGCGGGCGGGGAGTGTTCAGGCTGGTGATCGTGGGCCTGGCGCTCTTTCTGGTCAGTCAGGCCTCGGCCGGGGTGGTGGTCGTCGTGGCGCCGGACAGCGACCTGGACAGTCTCACCCAGGCCCAGGTCAAGTCGTTGTTCCTGGGCAAGGTGAAGAGCCTGCCCAACGGGCAGACCGCGGTTCCCGTGAATCAGGCGGAATCCTCTCCGGTCTACGACGCCTTCAACAACAAGATTCTGGGCAAGTCCAGCGCCAAGATATTGCAGTACTGGGCCTCCCGGGTTTTCTCGGGCAAGGGCAGCCCGCCGGAAGTGGTGCCGGACGACAAGGCCGTCATCGAGTTCGTGAAGAGCAAGAAGGGCGCCATCGGGTATATCGACAGCGCGTCGGCGGACGGCTCCGTCAAAGTCATTTATTCCTCAGATTGAATATTGATCCGGCCCTCCGGTTCAGGCTGAAACCAGCACCCCCGTGTCACCACGACAGGGGGTTTTTTTTGGGCGTGACCAGGCGCTTATAGATTTCTTAAAGATCTTTCGGGATTTTCCGATAGCACCAGTGAGGAGCTTGTCCCAGGGAAGCGCAGAGCAAGCATGGCGCCGGAATCCGCGCCGGGCCGCGGCCCGAGGAAACCCGTCAGGGATGCCGGCTACATTATCGAGAGGAAGAAATAATGGGGTTTGCAAAGAATCTGTCGATCAAGCACAAGATCATCACGATTGCATGCGTGGGGATACTGGGATTCGCGGCCTATCTGTTTTTCAATTATTTCGTCAATTCCGAAAATTCGGCGCGCTTGACCGAAATACACGACCTGCATTTTCCCGTTCTCGACAAGGTGCAGCAGAATGAAAACCTTTCCCAGCGCACCATCGAGAGCATCAATCAGGCGGTTTCCATCATGGACGAGGAGCCCCTGGAGGAGGCGCGGGCCTTCGCCGGCGAGTTTCATAACAATCTGAAGGCCATCGCCACCCTCGATCCCGGGCTGCAAGCCGATACAGACGCGCTGACGCAGATGTTCGCGGATTACTTCAAGGTTGCCTACGGGTTTGCCCAGGGCATGCTCGCCGGGACGGTGGACCTGGCCAAATCCAGGGAAACCATCGAGCGCATGAATGCCTCCCGCGAGGAATTCCTGGCCTCGCAGGCGGCGTTCCGGGACAAGACCTACGAGAGATTCGGCGAAACCATCAACCAGGCCAAGAGCGCCTCCAATCAGGCCCTGATCACGGGGGTGGTGATCGCCATTACCATGGCCGTGGTGCTGGGCGTGCTGGGCATGTACCTGGGCACGTCCATTACCAACAATATTCATGGCGTGACGGTTTCCCTGCGCGAGATGGCTTCCGGCCAGGGGGATCTGCGCAAGCGCCTGCACAGTAATTCCCAGGACGAGGTGGGCGAGCTGGTTTCCGAGTTCAACCGCTTCGTGGAGAAACTGCAGGGCATCATTCGCGAGATCACCGAGTCCGTGCAGCGCCTCAGCAGCGCCGCCGAGCAGATGTCGGCCGTCTCGGCCCAGTCCCGCGAGGGGGTCGTCAAGCAAAAGAGCGATATCGATCAGGTGGCGACCGCCATGAACGAGATGTCCGCCACGGTGCACGAGGTGGCGAACAACGCGGGCGACGCGGCCGGCGCCGCCAAGGCCGCCGATGCCGAGGCGGGCAAGGGCAAGCAGGTCGTCTCGCAGGCCGTGTCCACCATCGACAAGCTGGCCACCGACGTGGACGAGGCGGCCATGGTCATTCAGCAACTGGCGGCCGACAGCGAGAACATCGGAACGGTTCTGGATGTCATCAAGGCCATTGCGGAGCAGACCAATCTGCTGGCCCTCAATGCCGCCATCGAGGCCGCCCGCGCCGGCGAGCAGGGCCGGGGCTTCGCGGTGGTGGCCGACGAGGTGCGCACCCTGGCGCAGCGCACCCAGCAGTCCACCCAGGAGATCCAGGAGATCATCGAGAAGCTTCAGGCGGGCGCCGAAAGGGCGGAGAAGGTCATGAAGGCCAGTTGCCAGCAGGCGCAGGTAAGCGTGGATGAGTCATCCCGCGCCGGCGCCTCCCTGGTCTCCATCACCGAGATGGTGGCCACCATCAATGACATGAACAATCAGATCGCCAGCGCGGCGGAACAGCAGAGCGCCGTCGCCGAGGAGATCAGCCGCAGCATCGTGCACATCAACGACGTGGCCGTGCAGACCTCGGAGAGCAGCGATCACCTCATGCGGGCCAGCGAGGACGTCTCCGCCATGACGGCGCAGTTGCACGGCCTGGTCTCGAAGTTCACGGTGTAGCCGCGCGCGGCCCCGCCCCCGCTCAGCCCGGCGGCTCCGCGGCGGGCGGCGCGTCTTGCGCCCGTTTTGCATAGAACCCGCCCACGAAATCCTCCAGGCTTCCCGCCGCGATGGCCTCGCGCAGGCCGCGCATCAGCCACTGGTAGTAATGAAGGTTGTGCACGGTGTTGAGCCGCGCGCCCAGGATCTCGTTGTTCGCGGCCAGGTGGCGCAGGTAGGCGCGGCTGTAGTGCCGGCAGGTGTAGCAGCCGCATGCCTCGTCCAGGGGGCGGATATCGTCGCGGTAGGCGCTGTTGCGGATCCGGATCACCCCGCCGTGGACGAAGAGGTGGCCGTTGCGGGCGTTGCGGGTGGGCAGCACGCAGTCGAACATGTCGATGCCGCGGCGCACGGCCTCCACGATGTCCTCGGGCTTGCCCACCCCCATGAGATAGCGCGGGGCATGGGCCGGCATGGCGGGGGCGATGTGCCCGAGGATGCGCAGCATGTCGGCCTTGGGCTCGCCCACGGACAGCCCGCCGATGGCGTAGCCGTCGAAGCCGATCTCCACCAGCCCCGCCAGGGACTCGTCGCGCAAGGCTTCGTACATGCCGCCCTGTATGATGCCGAACAAGGCGGAGGGCGCTCCCTCATGGGCGGTCCTGCTGCGCGCCGCCCAGCGCAGGGACAGGGCCATGGAGTCGCGCGCGGCCTGTTCCGTGGCGGGATAGGGCGTGCACTCGTCGAAGATCATGGCGATGTCCACATCCAGGGCGCGCTGCACCGCCATGGATTCCTCGGGCCCGAGGAACACCTCGGCCCCGTCCACCGGGGAGCGGAAAGTGACGCCCCGCTCCGACAGCTTGCGCATCTCGCACAGGCTGAAGACCTGGAACCCGCCGGAGTCCGTCAGGATGGGGCCCGGCCAGTTCATGAACTCGTGCAGACCACCGTGGGCGGCGATCACCTCCACGCCGGGGCGCAGCATGAGATGGAAGGTATTGCCGAGAATGATTTCGGCCCCCATGCCGCGCAATTCCTCCGGCGTCATGGCCTTTACCGTGCCATAGGTGCCCACGGGCATGAAGGCCGGTGTCTCCACCGTGCCGCGCCGCAGGGTCAGGCGCCCGCGCCGCGCCGCGCCATCGGTATGGAGCAGGTCGAATTTCATGGCCGCCGCCTGTGCAGGAACATGGCGTCACCATAACTGAAAAAGCGGTATTTTTCCTCCACGGCGTGGCGGTAGGCGCGCAGCACCCTGTCCATGCCGCCAAAGGCACACACCAGCATCAGCAGGGTGGATTCCGGCATGTGGAAATTGGTCACCAGCGCGTCCACGCAGGCGAAGGCGTAACCGGGGGTGATGAAGATACCGGTGCTGCCGCTGAAGGGCGCGAGCGTTCCCGAACGCGCCGCCGTCTCCAGGCAGCGCACCACCGTGGTGCCCACCGCGATGACCCGCCCGCCGCGCCGCCGCGCCGCCTCCACCTGCTCGCACACCGCGCGCGAGACTTCCATGTATTCCTCGTGCATGCGGTGCCGGCTGATATCCTCCTCGCGCACGGGCTGGAAGGTGCCCGCGCCCACGTGCAGGGTGACGAAGGCGGTGCGGATTCCCCGCCCGCGCAGGCGTTCGAGCAGGGCCTCGTCAAAATGCAGTCCCGCCGTGGGGGCGGCGACGGCGCCATGCCGCTGCGCGTAGACGGTCTGATAGCGGTTCCGGTCCAGAGGCTCGTCCCGCCGTCCGATGTAGGGCGGCAACGGCACGTGGCCGATGCGCTCCAGGATTTCCATCACGTTGCCCGGCCCCCGCAGCGACAGGCGGTGGAACGGCCCTTCGCGGCGCCCCACCCGCGCCTCCACGTCCGGGGCCAGCGAAAGCACGCTGCCTTCCCGCAAGGGCTTGCTGGCGCGCGCCTGGGCGAGGATGTCGCGCCCGCCGAGGAGGCGCTCCACGAGAATCTCCACCCGGCCGCCGCTGGCCTTGCGGGCGAACAGCCGGGCCGGAATGACCCGCGTGTCGTTGAAGACCAGCAGATCCTCGCTGTCCAGCAGGTCCGGCAGCTCGGCAAACATGCGGTCCTCCAGGGCGCCCGCCCCGTCCATCACCAGCAGGCGGCTGGCCGCGCGCTCCGCCAGGGGATGCTGGGCGATCAGGGACCCGGGCAATTCATAATGGAAATCAGAGCGTTTCATTGCAGGCGCAAGATACAGGAAGGAAGGCGTGAGTGACAAGGGCCGCGCGGCCGTCCAATGTATCTTGTTTCTTCCAAGCCCCGACTTGTATACTACGCCGGCAATGCCGGGGTGGCGGAACTGGTAGACGCGCCGGACTCAAAATCCGGTGACCTTGCGGTCGTGCGAGTTCGATTCTCGCTCCCGGCACCACCTTGACGCCCGCGGGGTTAAAGATTTTCGCGCGGCCAGGCGCTACACACCGGGAAGGCACCCGGAAACGCATCGACAATAAACAAGGACAATACCAGACATGCCAGGCACCCGATTCACCTTGGAAGTGCAGCCGGTCATACCGGAGCAACTGAGACGGCTGGAAGAACTCGCCAACGACATCCGCTATAGCTGGGACAGCCAGATACGCAGCCTGTTCGTCAGGCTGGATCCGCTCTTGTGGGGGGAGTGCGGCCACAATCCCAAGGTATTTCTGCGCCGCATCGCCCAGCACAAGCTGGAGGCCGCGCTGCGGGACCATGTCTACATGCGCGACTACGAAACCGTCTTGTCCGCCTATGACGCCTACAACAACCAGAACGTGCAAAGCGATATCGCCAGCCTGCTCGACCCGGACAAGGATCTGGTGGCTTATTTCTGCGCCGAATACGGCTTTCACGAAAGCTTTCCCATCTACTCGGGCGGCCTGGGCATTCTGGCGGGGGATCATTGCAAGGCCGCCAGCGACCTGGGCGTGCCCTTCGTGGCCGTCGGCCTGCTCTACCGCAAGGGCTATTTCCACCAGACCATCGACGGCCATGGCAATCAGGTGGCCCACTACGACCGCATCGAGCCCGAGGATCTGCCCATCACCCCGGCCAGGGACGGGGAGGGAGGGGAACTCCACGTGCGGGTCGCCATGCCGGGCCGCGAGGTGGAACTCAAGGTGTGGCAGGCCAAGGCCGGACACATCACCCTCTATCTGCTGGACAGCGACGTGGAGGGCAACCGCGAGGAAGACCGCCGCATCACTCACCAGCTCTATGGCGGCGACAGGGACATGCGCATGCAGCAGGAGATCGTGCTGGGCATCGGCGGGGTGCGCGCCCTGCGCGCCCTGGGGCTGAAGCCCACCGTGTGGCACATCAACGAAGGCCATTCCGCCTTCCAGATCCTGGAGCGTTGCCGCACCCATGTCCGGAACGGCGCGGACTTCGCCAGCGCCCTGGAGCTGGTGGCCTCCAGCACGGTGTTCACCACGCACACGCCGGTGCCCGCGGGACACGACATATTCGAGCATGAGCACATCCTGAGTTATTTCAACGATTTCATCAGCGACCTGGGCCTCACCCAGCAGCAGTTTCTCGAACTGGGGTCCTACCCCAGCAATCCCACGGGTTTCAACATGACGTCCCTGGCCCTGCGCGGCACCACCTTCCACAACGGCGTCAGCCGCATCCACGGTGGCGTGGCCTCGCAGATGGAGGCCTATGTGTGGCCGCAGGTGCCCGCGGAAGAGAACCCCATCGATTACATCACCAACGGTGTGCACGTGCCCACGTTCCTGGCGCGCGAGTGGGTCAACCTGTTCGATCTGCGCTTCGGCGGGGGATGGCGGAACGAGCTGCTCAACCCGCCGTTCTGGGACGTCATCGACACCCTGCCGGATCACAGTTTCTGGAGCGTTCATCAGTCCCTGAAGACCAAGCTCTTCGAGGATGTCTACAAGCGCATCAGCCTGCAGCACCGCCGCAACGGCTACAGCCCCACCCAGATCGAGCGCCTCACCCGCCATCTCACCAGCCCCGAGTCGGACATCCTCACCATCGGCTTCGCGCGCCGCTTCGCCACCTACAAGCGGGCGCTGCTGCTGTTCTCCGACCGCGAGCGCCTGGCGCGCCTGGTCAACGATCCCGAGCGCCCGGTCATGTTCCTCTTCGCCGGCAAGGCCCACCCCCATGACGTGCCTGGCCAGGAGCTGCTGCGGGTGATCCACGAGTATTCCCTGCAGCCCGAATTCGAGGGCAAGATCATCCTCATCGAGGGGTACGACCTGGCCCTGGGGCGCAAGCTGGTCAAGGGCGTGGACGTATGGCTGAACACGCCCCAGTATCCCCTCGAAGCCAGCGGCACCTCGGGACAGAAGGCGGGCATCAACGGCGCCATCAATCTCAGCGTGCTGGACGGCTGGTGGGGCGAGGGCTACAACGGCGACAACGGCTGGGCCATCACCCCCCACGGGCCTCACTTCGACGAGGAATTCCGCAACGAGGAAGAGACCCACGAGCTGATGGACCTGCTGGAGACCCAGGTCGTGCCCCTGTACTACCGGCGCGACGGGCACGGCTATTCGCGCGACTGGGTGCGCATGTCCAAGGCCTCCATGAAGTCCCTCATGCCGCGCTTCAACGCGCAGCGCATGGTCATGGACTATGTGCGCAAATACTACAGCAATGCCAGCAAGCAGGCCGCCGTGCTGCGCTCGGAGGAAAGGCATCCCGCCACCGAGCTGGCCCGCTGGAAGCAGAAGGTCCGCGAGGCCTGGCCAAGGGTGAGCATGCGCAGAATCGACCAGGCGCCCGGCCGGATCCAGGCGGGCAAGCCGCTGCCCATCGAGGTGGCCGCCAACCTGGACGGGCTGGACGCCGGCGATGTCTACATGGAATGCCTGGTGGGCACGGAATCGGAAAACGGCGTCTTCCAGACCCAGAAAATCTATTGCATGGAAACCGTGGGCCGCAACGATCAGGGCGAGACCCTGTTCCGCCTGGAACTCACCTCTCCCCTGTCGGGCCTGCAATATTACAAGATCCGCCTCTACCCCTATCACAAGCTGCTGGGACGGCGCTTCGAGACGGGGCTCATGCTCTGGCTGTAGCAGGGGGCCTTCGCGGGCCGGGCAGGGCGTGGCGTGCCACGGCTTGGCGGCGCGCCGGGCGCCCTGGGTCATGGGCCGGTATTTCCCGCCGGCTCAAAATACTTCGTGGATTCAAGGATCAATCGGAGCCGTGTCATCCTGGCGGGAAAGCCGGTTTGAACGCGGCTTTGTGATCGCTCGTCCTGGTGTGTCATAATAGCGCGCTGTTCGACTGACTTAAGGAGTGGAAGGGGAACTACCTATGAGCTTTTTCATCAATGACGCGTGGGCCGAGGCCGCCCCGGCCGCCGGCGATCCTTCGGGGTTCGCGAGCCTGGTGCCGCTGATCCTGATATTCGTGATTTTCTATTTTCTGCTGCTGCGCCCCCAGATCAAGCGGGCCAAGGAGCACAAGCAGATGGTGGGTTCCCTGACCAAGGGGGACGAGGTGGTGACCAGCGGCGGGCTGCTGGGCCGCATCGTGAAGGTGGACGACAACTTCGTATCCCTGGAGATCACCGACGGGGTGCGGGTCAAGGTTCAGAAGAGCGCCGTCACCTCCCTGATGCCGAAGGGCACGTTCAAGGGGGGCGAGAAGGGGCAAGGCAAGCAGGGCAAGGGCAGGAAAGGCGAGCAGGCGTCCTCCAATGACGAGGCGGAGCAGTCCGCGGAGGACGCTGACAAGGGCGGGGACCGTCAGGACGGGAAATCCGGCTGACGCCCCGGCGCCCGCGAGCAAGGCCTGCTATCATGAACCAATATCCCCTCTGGAAGTATCTGCTCATCGTGGCCGTGGTGGTGACCGGCCTGGTGTATGCCCTGCCCAATCTGTATGGCGAGGATCCCGCCGTGCAGATTTCGCCGCTGCGCGCCACGGTCATCGATGAAGAGGCGCAGATGCGTTTCGTCAATACCCTCAGAAACGCGCGCATCGATTTCACCTCCGTTGAGAAGGTGGATGACAAGCTGTTCATCCGTTTCGCCGACACGTCCCTGCAGCTCAAGGCCAAGGACGCCCTGGTGGAGGAACTGGGCGAGGACTACGTGGTGGCCCTGACGCTGCTGCCCGCCACCCCGGGCTGGCTGGCGGCCATCGACGCGGACCCCATGTATCTGGGGCTCGACCTGCGCGGCGGCGTGCACTTCCTCATGGAGGTGGACATGGAGGCCGCGGTGCGCCAGGCCGAGGAGCGCTATGTCAGCGACATCCGCGCCATCCTGCGTTCCGAGAAGATCCGCTACCTGTCCCTGGCGAGGCGCGACGGCGGCGGCATCGAGGTCAAGTTCCGCAACGAGGCCGACCGCGACAGGGCCGACGATCTCATCGCCCGGGAATTCCAGGGCCTGGAGCGCAAGAACGTCGACCGCAACGGCGGATTTTTCATGAGGCTGGACCTTGCCGACCAGGAACTGCGCGAGATCAAGAAGTTCGCCGTGCAGCAGAACATCATCACCCTGCGCAAGCGCGTCAACGAGCTGGGCGTGGCCGAGCCGGTGATCCAGCAGCAGGGCGTCAACCGCATCGTGGTGCAACTGCCCGGGGTGCAGGATCCCGCCCGGGCCAAGGAGATCCTGGGCGCCACCGCGACCCTGGAATACCGCCTGGTGGACGAGACCGGCAGCATCGAGGACGCCCTGGCGGGGCAGGTGCCGGTGGGGTCGCGCCTGTACCGGCAGCGCAACGGCGAGCCCATCCTGCTCAAGAAGCGCGTCATCGTCACCGGCGACCAGATCATCGACGCCTCCTCCGGCATCGATCAGCAGACCGGCTCGCCCGCCGTGTACGTGACCCTGGACAGCAAGGGCGCCAAGAAGATGGGGGACGTCACCAAGAACAACATCGGCAAGGGCATGGCCGTGGTGTTCATCGAGAACAAGCCCCAGACCCGCATCGTGGACGGCAAGAAGGTCAAGACCACCCGCACCATTCAGGAGGTCATCAACGTCGCCACCATCCGCGACCATTTCAGCAAGCGCTTCCAGACCACCGGCCTGGACAGCACGGAGGAAGCCCGCAAGCTGGCCCTGCTGCTGCGCGCCGGCGCCCTGGCGGCGCCCATCGAGATTGTCGAGGAACGCACCGTCGGGCCCAGCCTGGGGCAGGAGAACATCTCCCAGGGGTTCCGCTCGGTGATCATCGGCTTCGTGCTGGTGCTGGCCTTCATGGCCTTCTGGTACCGCGCTTTCGGCCTGGTGGCCAACCTGGCGCTGGCCCTCAACCTGGTGCTGATCGTCGCCGTGCTGTCCATGCTGCAGGCCACCCTCACCCTGCCGGGCATCGCCGGCATCGTGCTCACGGTCGGCATGGCGGTGGACGCCAATGTGCTCATTTTCGAGCGCATCCGCGAGGAGCTGCGTAACGGCAACAGCCCCCAGGCCAGTATCAGCGCCGGCTACGCCAAGGCGCTGTCCACCATCGCGGACGCCAACATCACCACGCTCATCGCGGCAATCGTGTTGTACAGCTTCGGCACCGGCCCCATCAAGGGATTCGCCGTCACCCTGTCCATCGGCATTCTGACCTCCATGTTCACCGCCATCATGGGGACCCGCGCCGTGGTCAACCTGATGTACGGGGGGCGCAAGGTGGACAAGCTGGCTATCTGACGGCAGGAAGGCGCAATGCAGATTTTCAAGAAAGACACGACATTCGATTTCATGGGCAAGCGCAGGATCGCGGCGATCCTGTCCACGGTGCTCATCATTATCGCGCTGGTTTCCATCGTCACGCGCGGCCTGAACCTCGGCGTGGACTTCACGGGTGGGACCCTGGTGGAGATCAGTTCGCCCCAGCCCATGGATCTGGACGCGGTGCGCGAGGTCATGGAGAAGGCGGACTTCGAGGGCGCCATGGTGCAATACTTCGGATCCGCCCACGAGGTGCTGATCCGGCTGGCGCCGCGCGAGGACCTGAGCAGCGCGGAAATCAGCACCAAGGTGCTGGAGACCCTGAGAAACGATTACCCGGACGAGGTGGAGATGCGGCGCATCGAGTTCGTCGGCCCCCAGGTGGGCGACGAGCTGACGGAGGATGGGGGGCTGGCCATGCTGTACGCCTTGTTCGGCATCCTGGTGTACGTGGCCATCCGCTTCGAGAAACGCTTCGCGGCGGGCTCCGTCATCGCGCTGGTGCATGACGTCATCATCACCATCGGGGTTTTTTCCCTGCTGGGGATGGAGTTCGACCTGTCGGTCCTGGCCGCGATTCTCGCCGTGATCGGTTATTCCCTCAACGATACCATCGTGGTCTTCGACCGCATCCGCGAGAACTTCCGCAAGATGCGCAAGGGGACCGCCGAGCAGATTCTCAATGTCTCCATCAATCAGACCATTTCCAGGACCCTGATCACCTCGCTGACCACGCTGCTGGTGCTGCTGGCGCTGTTCTTCCTGGGAGGCGAGATCATCCACGGCTTTGCCTTCGCCCTCATCATCGGCGTCATCGTCGGCACCTATTCGTCCATTTACATCGCCGGTTCCAGCATTCTGGCCATGGGGGTCAGCAAGGCGGATCTGATGCCGGTGGTGAAGGAAGGCGAGAAGATCGACGACCGCCCCTGACGGCGGGTTGGCCTACTGGGAGGAGGTGGAGGGCGCGCTCGCCGCCGGGGCGCCGCTGTCCTCCGCGCCGCCGTCGGCCAGCACGATGCGGTTGCGGCCCTGGCGCTTGGCCTGATACAGCGCCTTGTCGGCCCGCTCGATGAGACTGCTGGGGGGCTCTCCGGGGTGGTAGAGGGCGACGCCGGCGGAGAAGGTGGGCATGGGCGTGGTCTTGCCGTTGAAGTGGTAGGGCGTGACGCTGGCCTTCTTCTGCACCTTCTGCAATGCGCGCAAGGCGCCGTTCTGGTCGGTGTTGGGCAGGATGACGGCGAATTCCTCGCCGCCATAGCGGGCCACCAGGTCGTGGTGGCGGAAAATGGTCAGGACGTTGTTGGAGAAGTTGCGCAGCACGGCATCGCCGGCGGCATGGCCGTGGATGTCGTTGATGGACTTGAAGTGGTCCAGGTCCAGCAGCACCAGCGAGAGCGGGTAGCCGTAGCGCTGCACGCGCCCCACCTCGTCCTCCAGGCGGCGCATGAAGGCGCGGCGGTTGGGCAGTTCCGTCAGTTCATCCGTGAGGCTGAGGATGTGCACCCGCGCCAGTTCCTCGTTGAGGTGCCGTCCCTCGCTCTCGATGATCTGCAGGTATTTGCTGGCGCTGTTGAGCTTTTTCGCCAGCGCCTTGTGACCTTCCGTGAGGCGCGCGATCTCCCGGATGAGGGCTTCCTTGAGCCGTCCGATGTCTTCGATGTTGTCGGTATGGCGCAGGGTTTCATGCTCCACTTCCAGCAGCACGCCGAACTTCTCGTTCTGCTTGATGACCTCGTTGACGTGATGGGTGAGGTTCTGCTGGATCTTGCGGATGCGGTTGCGCTTGTCCTCGAAGCCCTTGTCATGGGCGGGCGGGGCCTTGGGGCCGTCCCCGGTGGTGGCCGGGGCCTGGGCGCCGCGGGCCGCGGCGGGCGGAGCGTCCTGGCTGTCCCGGTCCGCCTCGCGCGCCTCCCCGCCGGGCGCGGCTTCCTCCCCTCCGGTGGCGGGCGCGCCGGTGTCTGATTCCGGGGCCTCGCGCGGGGCAGGGGCGGTGCCGGCGATGTCCCCCATGGCGGCTTCGAGCTGCGTTCCGGGCAGGTGTATTTCCTCCGAGAGCTTGCGCGAAATGCCCTGGATCTGTTTGCAGATGGCGCGGATCTCCGAGGCGCCGAGGGGGCTGCCGAGGCGCATCTTGATGAGCTTGAGATGGATCAGCAGGGGAGAGTCGGCCGGCAACTGCCTGCCAAACTCGTCCAGCAGGACATGGATCAGCTCCAGGTAGGCCTGCTGGGTCTGTTGCGAACTGGATTCGTAGTCTTCGAGGATGTTTTCCACGTGCTCAAAGATGGCCGCGCCCGCGTGCGAGCCTTTCAGGGCCTGCAGGAGCTGCAGGGCCCTGGGCGTGATCGATATGGGCATCTTTGTCTGCATGGTCAACTCTAAGGTCACTCAGTTCCCGGTGGTCCGTCAGGGGTTCAGGTTGTTGCCGTGAAATCGCGGGAAAATCCCGCGGCCTTCCGCCGCCACGCGCTCAGCTATCAGGCATCCTGTGTCAGCGGGAGACGGTAATTTGACGGCGGGTTAACTAAGTTGCTGAATATCCAAGAATTATAATTCTAACACAAGTGCCGCTGAAATAACAGGCCAAATCCTCCTCCCCTGCGGCGGGGCCGGGGCGGCGCAGGCTGCGGGCGCCGGCGCGGGCGGTCTGGGATGGGGGGCAACGCGGTGGATCGCCGCGGGCGTATGGGGTATCCTGCACGTTTTTCACCAGCGCCGGAAAACGGCGGGCAACAAGGAGCATCATGTTTCCATCATCCATGAATATCGCTGAATTCGACCCCGAAGTGTGGTCGGCCATCGAGGCGGAAGGGCGCCGCCAGGAAGAGCATATCGAATTGATCGCCTCGGAGAACTATGCCAGTCCGCGGGTCATGGAGGCCCAGGGCTCGGTGCTGACCAACAAGTACGCCGAGGGGTATCCGGCGAAGCGGTATTACGGCGGCTGCGAGAACGTGGACGTGGTGGAGCAACTGGCCATCGACCGGGTCAAGGCCTTGTTCGGGGCGGACTACGCCAATGTGCAGCCCCATTCCGGCTCCCAGGCCAACGCGGCGGTCTACATGGCCCTGCTCAATCCCGGCGACACCATTCTGGGCATGAGCCTGGCCCACGGCGGCCATCTCACCCACGGCGCCCGGGTCAGTTTCTCCGGCAAGCTCTATCATGCCGTGCAGTACGGCCTGGACCCGGCGACGGGGGAGATCGATTATCAGCAGGTGGCGGACCTGGCGGCGGAGCACAAGCCCAGGATGATCGTGGCGGGCTTCAGCGCCTATTCACGGGTGGTGGACTGGCAGCGTTTCCGCGACATCGCGGACAAGGCGGGCGCCCTGTTGTTCGTGGACATGGCCCATGTCGCGGGGCTCATCGCCGCCGGCTGTTATCCCAGCCCCGTGAACATCGCCGATGTCACCACCTCCACCACCCACAAGACCCTGCGCGGCCCGCGCGGCGGCATCATCCTGGCGCGCGCCAACGCGGACATCGAGAAGAAACTCAATTCCATGGTCTTCCCCGGCACCCAGGGCGGCCCCCTGATGCACGTCATCGCCGCCAAGGCGGTGGCCTTCAAGGAAGCCCTGCAGCCGGAGTTCAAGGACTACCAGCGCCAGGTGGTCGCCAATGCGCGCGCCATGGCGGCCTGCATGATGGAGCGCGGTTACGACATCGTCTCCGGCGGCACCGACAATCATCTGTTCCTGGTGGACTTCATCAAGCGCGGCCTCACCGGCAAGGACGCGGACCAGGCCCTGGGCGCCGCCAACATCACGGTCAACAAGAACAGCGTGCCCAACGATCCCCAGTCGCCCTTCGTCACCAGCGGCATACGCATCGGCACCCCGGCCATCACCACCCGCGGTTTCAAGGAAGAAGAGGCCCGCCAGCTCGCCACCTGGATCTGCGATATCCTCGACGACATCGAGGACCGCGATACCATCGCCCGGGTCAAGGGCGAGGTGCTGGAGATCTGCAAGCGCTTTCCTGTGTATGGAGCGTGAGAGACGTGAGACCTTAGACGAGATGGGTGAAGTAACAAGGGTGGCTGACATGCTACAACCGCGCATCACGTCTCACGTCTAACGTACAAACACATGCGTTGTCCCTTCTGCAATGAAGACGAAACCAAGGTGATCGATTCGCGCCTGGCGAGCGACGGCAACGCCATACGGCGCCGCCGAGAATGCCTGGCGTGCGGCGAGCGCTTTACCACCTTCGAGACGGCGGAGCTGGTGTTTCCGCGCATCGTCAAGAGCGACGGTTCCCGCGAGCCTTTCAATGAAGACAAGCTGCGCCGTGGCATGTTGCGCGCCCTGGAAAAACGCCCGGTGAGCAGCGACGATATCGAACTGGCCCTCAATCGTATCAAGCATTGCCTGCACACGGCGGGGGAGCGGGAGATCCTGTCGCGGCAAGTGGGCGACTGGGTCATGGAGGCCTTGCGCGGGCTGGACGAGGTGGCCTATGTGCGTTTTGCCTCCGTGTACCGCAGTTTCCAGGATGTGAACGCCTTTCAGGAAGAGATCGAACGCCTCAAGAAGGAGAACCCGTCCTGAGCGGCGCGGGTTTCTTGATATACTCCGCCTTCCCTTGCGGGGCAGGCGGGGACGGGAGTTCCGGAAGAAATGTTTTCCACCCAGGATCATGACTACATGGCCCGCGCCATGCGGCTGGCGCGGCGGGGATTGTATACGACTGATCCCAATCCCCGCGTGGGCTGCGTGCTGGCGCGCGATGGGCGCATCGTGGGCGAGGGCTGGCACGAGGTGGCCGGCGGCCCCCATGCCGAGGTGGCCGCCCTGCGCGCGGCGGGGGAGGCGGCGCGCGGCGCCACGGCCTACATCACCCTGGAGCCCTGCTGCCACCAGGGGCGCACGCCACCCTGCACCGGGGCGCTCGTGGCGGCCGGCGTGGCCCGGGTCGTCGCCGCCATGGAGGATCCCAATCCGCTCATGCGGGGCCAGGGCCTGCGGCAATGCGAGGAGGCGGGCATGGCGGTGGCCAGCGGCCTGCTCCAGGCCCAGGCCGAGGCGTTGAATCCCGGCTATGTCCGGCGCATGCGGCTGGGCCGTCCCCTGGTGCGCTGCAAGCTGGGCATGACCCTGGACGGGCGCACCGCCACCGCCGGGGGCGAGAGCCAGTGGATCACGGGGCCGGAGGCCCGCCAGGACGTGCAGCGCCTGCGCGCGCGCAGCTCCGCCGTGATGACGGGCATCGGCACGCTGCTGGATGACGACCCGCGCCTGAACGTGCGTATCGAGTCTTCCCGCCAGCCAGTGAGGGTGGTTGTGGATTCCTCCCTGCGGACCCCGCCCCAGGCCACCGTCCTGAACGGGCCGGGCGGGGTGTTGATCTACTGCGCCGAGGCGGACCGTGACAGGCAGGCCGTGCTGGAGGCGCGGGGCGCCACGATCATTTGCACGCCCGCGGAGGAGCAGGTGGATCTGCGCGCCATGCTCGCTGACCTGGCGCGGAGGCAGGTCAACGAAGTGCTGCTGGAAGCCGGGGCCACCCTGGCGGGGGCCATGGTGCAGGCCGGCCTGGTGGACGAACTCATCGTCTACATGGCGCCCAGCCTGCTGGGCAGCGCGGGGCGCGGCCTGCTGAATCTGGATGGGATCGAGCATCTGGCGCAGGCCGTTGAACTGGAGATCGCCGATCTCCGCCGGGTGGGCCGGGACTGGCGCATCACGGCCACGGTTTCGGGCGCGGAAACAAGGATGTTATATTAGCCCGGATGTGAAAACGCCGTGTTCGGCCATTGCGCGCCGCGCGGCAAAGGCATCGTGACAGGCGTGGATGGACTCTCTCCCTCTCCCCTTCGGGGGCCTCGGTGCTCCCGGCGCCGCCCGGCGGCCGGGCCGGCCGGGGTGAGCAGCATGGACATTCATTCACGATTCAGGGTCTTCAAGACATGTTTACAGGCATTATACAGGCCATGGGTGAGATCGAGGCAATGGAACCGCGCGCGGGCGACGTGCGCCTGCGCGTGGCCTGCGGGGAGCTGGATCTCGGGACGGTTTCGGCCGGCGACAGCATCGCGGTGAGCGGTGTTTGCCTGACCGCCCTCGACATCGATGGCGAAGGCTTCAGCGCCGATGTGTCCTCGGAGACCCTGCGCCGCACCACGCTCGGCGGCCTGGCGCCCGGCGCCAGCGTGAATCTGGAGAAGTCCCTGCTGCCCACCACGCCCCTGGGAGGGCATTTCGTCAGCGGCCACGTGGATGGGGTGGGCGAGGTGCTCGAATGCGTGGAGGATGCCCGTTCCGTGCGCATGCGCCTGGCGGCGCCCGCGGAACTGGCCAGGTACATCGCCGTCAAGGGCTCGGTGTGCGTGGATGGCGTCAGCCTCACGGTGAACGAGGTGGACGGCGCGCGCTTCGGGGTCAATATCATTCCCCATACGCTGGAACACACCACCCTCGGCGGTTTCGCGCCGGGCAGGCGCTTCAATATCGAGGTGGACCTGATCGCCCGCTACCTGGAGCGCCTGTTCTCGGCGGACGCGACGGCGGGGGCGGGCGCGGCCAGCCGCCACGGGCGCCTGGCCGGGCACGGCTTCCCCGGCCGGGCCGGTTCCTGATTCCCGTTCCTCAGCGGTTTATCGATATGGCGCTCGACACCATAGAAGACATCATCGCGGATATTCGCGCGGGACGCATGGTCATCATGATGGACGACGAGGACCGCGAGAACGAGGGCGATCTGGTGATGGCCGCCTCCCGCGTGCGCCCCGAGGACATCAATTTCATGGCCCGCTACGGGCGCGGGCTCATCTGCCTGACCCTCACCCGGGAACGTTGCGAGCAGTTGCGCCTGCCCCTCATGGTGAGCGGCACCAATGCCCGTCATACCACCAATTTCACGGTATCCATCGAGGCGGCGGAGGGGGTGACGACGGGCATCTCGGCGGCGGACCGCGCCGCCACCATCAAGGCCGCCGTGGCGCCCGATGCCAGGCCCGGCGACCTGGTGCAGCCCGGCCACATCTTTCCCCTCATGGCCCAGCCGGGGGGTGTCCTCACCCGCGCCGGGCATACGGAGGCGGGTTGCGACCTGGCGCGCCTGGCGGGTTACGAGCCCGCCGCCGTCATCGTCGAGATCCTCAACGAGGACGGCAGCATGGCGCGGCGCCCCGAGCTGGAAGTCTTCGCCCGCGAGCACGGCATCCGCATCGGCACCGTCGCCGACCTCATCCGCTACCGCCTGGCCCACGAGAAGACGGTGGAGAAGGTGGCGGAGTGCCGCCTGCCCACGGAGGCCGGCGACTTCCAGCTCAAGGCCTTTCAGGACCGGACCGATGGCCAGTTGCACCTGGCCCTGGTCCACGGCCAGCCCGACACTTCGAGACCCGTGCTGGTGAGGGTGCACATGGAGGACAGCCTCAACGACATGTTCGAGGTCTCGCAGCAGGAACGCACCTGGACGCTGCAGAGCGCCATGCGCCGCGTCGCCCGCGAAGGGAGCGGCATCATCGTCGTATTGCGGTACAATGAGGACCCCGCGCAAATGATCCGCCGTATCCGGAACTACGGGATGCGCGACAAGGGCGTGGCGCTGCCCGAGTCCCACCCCGGCCCGGAGCTGCGCACCTACGGTGTCGGGGCGCAGATTCTCGTGGAGCTGGGGGTGCGCGCCATGCGCGTGCTGGGCTCGCCCCGCAAGCTGCACGCCCTTTCGGGTTTCGACCTGGACATCATCGAATACATCGGGCACGACGATCGCGCCCGGCCGACCACAACATAAGGTGACCAATGGGAACATATCAGGCATACAAGGGCGAGGTGATTGCCGGCGATGCGCGCATCGCCATCGTGGCCTCGCGTTTCAACAGCTCCATCGTGGATCAATTGCTCAGCGGGGCGCTGGAGGCCCTGGCCCGGCACCAGCTCGACGCGCGCGCCATCGATGTCTACCAGGTGCCGGGCGCCTTCGAGCTGCCCCTCATCGCCAAGCGCATCGCCCGCCAACGGAAACACGACGCCATCATCGCCCTGGGTGCGGTCATCCGTGGCGACACGCCCCATTTCGAGTACGTGGCCGGGTGTTGCGCGCAGGGCCTGTCCGAGGTCGCCCTGCAAATGGAGATCCCCGTGGCCTTCGGCGTGCTGACCGTGGACACCCTGGAGCAGGCCGCCGAGCGCTGCGGCGGCAAGGCGGGCAACAAGGGCGCGGAGGCAGCCCTCACGGCCATCGAGATGATCAGCCTGTTGCGCGGCCTGGATTGAGCGCGGGATGTCATGAAACAGACCAGAAGCTGGGCGCGCCGCTGCGCCGTTCAATCCCTCTACCAGCAGGCCTTGTCGGGCGGCGGCCCGGCCATCACCGACCTGGAGTTCCTGGCCGGGGAGGACAGCCGCCGCGTCAACCAGCAATACTTCCAGGCGCTGATCGAGGACTTGCGCCGGCACGCCCGGGAAATTGACCGCCTCATCGCCCCCGCCCTGGACCGCGGCCTGGACGAGGTGGATCCCGTGGAAGGGGCCATCCTGCGCGTGGGCGTGTGCGAACTCGCCTATCATCCCGGGATTCCCTGCCGCGTCGTCATCAACGAGGCGGTGGAGCTGGCCAAGCTGTTCGGCGCGGAACAGGGGCACAAGTATGTCAACAGCGTCCTCGACAAGCTGGCGCGCCAGTTGCGCAAGACGGAGATGAAGACCGACTCCTGAGCCCGCCCTCAGCTCTCCCAGAGCGCGCCGGTATCGAGATGCGCGGCGATGCGCCCGGCGTCCAGGGTGTCCAGGCAGGGCACCGTTCCCAGGCAGGGGGCGTCCAGCCGTTCCGCGAGGGTGGCGATGACCCCGTCCGTCAGAAGGTTCTCCGCGTCGACGACGTTGGCCACCCAGCCCGCCATGGCCGCGCCGGACTCCCGGATGGCCCGCTGGCTCAACAGGGCGTGGTTGAGGCAGCCGAGGCGGATGCCCACCACCAGGATGACGGGCAGGTCCAGG
>Ga0256830_1001156_pt1 | contig 19005 bp, 15 predicted proteins | sample 128326metaG_FD_190537 | JGI IMG/M metagenome (GOLD analysis project Ga0256830, IMG submission 190537) | Hydrothermal vent microbial communities from Lau Basin, Pacific Ocean - 128-326 | ecosystem: Environmental > Aquatic > Marine > Hydrothermal vents | place: Pacific Ocean: Lau Basin | collected... | reverse complement strand
AGAATTATCAACACATACTGTTCTAAAATACCCGGCTTTTCCAAGCGAAGGTTGAGCCTAAGAGAGAGGGGTTTACCCTGGGAATATTTATTAGGAGTATGGAAGTCGGCTATCGCCCCATTGTTGACGTTGGCGAAAATCATTTAAACGACTGCGGCAGCTAAGTCTATGGAGTGGTCATCGAGCCTAATTCCGATGATCTGACGCCCTCATTAATTCGCTTTTGTAAATATTATCCTACAGACATTTATTCGTTATCCACCTATAGTGGATTATTAGCCGGTGGTTATGTCCTCATGCTAAAACAATAGGATGTTATGAACCCATAGCGGACACTTTCAGTTCAACTAAACTAGAGTGCAATAGTTTTATTTATAATTGTTACCGCTAACCTGCATAATGCATATCCAGAAGATAATGGAAGGAATATTTTAGTAAGTGACAACTGACAGCAAACAGTTAAGCAATCCATTTTCGACAGGAGGTGGCGGTCCTAGATTCGAAGCCAATATCCAAGCCACATTTGTTACTTTGATGCTAAGTGGTGGTTACGCACCATGTTTACCACCGTGGCCGATTGTAGAGATAAAGTTACAGGGCAAGGTAGCGGGGTATGCTACAGACGATCTAATCGTATTTGTTGAAAATCCAGCAAATAATGATCGTCGCCGGTTACTTGGCCAAGTAAAAAACTCTATAACTATAACTGCCAAGAACAAACTGTTTTCCGAGGTTATTCAAGCAGCCTGGAGTGACTTTAATAATCCAGAAATCTTTACTAGAGGAAAAGATGCAATAGCTTTAATTACGGGACCAATAAACGCCACCGATACTGATGGGGTTAACGGGCTTCTAGAGCAATCCCGCCATACGCGTAATGCTGATGAGTTTCTAACCCAGATAGGTCGGGCTAATTTTTGCTCCAACAATACTAGAAATAAACTGGAAGCCTTTAAAGCACAGCTTAATGCGGCCAATAACGGGAGTGATGTTGAAGATGAGGACTTATATGAGTTCCTTAAACATTTTCATCTCCTTGGGTATGACCTTGCCAAAAAAGGAAGTGTCGTCTCATCGCTACTGCAATCCCATATTGCACAGTTCAACAAAAATATCCCCGATATGATCTGGTCTGAGATAGTCAAGGAGGCGCTAGACTTCAATCAATACGCAGGGACAATCACTCTTGGTACTCTTCCCGACGATCTTGTTGAGCATTTCAGGGAAACGGAGGTCATACATATACCTAAAGAGCTTGCCAAGGAATATGTGGAAGTCGAAGCTCAGGATCAACCAGTTGCGACCAATTGGAATCAGCACGCAGCTGCTCAAAAGCTGGCAGTTGCAAACCTAATCGGTAGCTGGAATGAAAGTAAAGAATCGGATGTGGAGATTGTTGTACAGATCGTTGGTGAGGATTACAGCAACTGGATAAAAGATCTGCGGGAAATATTGCAGATTCATGATTGCCCGTTATCTTATAAAAATGGCCTATGGAGCGTCAAAGATCGTTTGAAATCCTGGCTGGAACTAGGGGGCAGGCTCTTTGACGATCATTTGGATACATTGAAAGCCGTTGCTCTAGAGGTTCTCCAAGTTGACGATCCTTCTTTTGAACTGTCTGGTGATGAGCGATATGCCGCGGCCATCCACGGTAAGGTTTTACCGCACTCTGGCAACTTACGTGAGGGATTGACAGAAACACTAGCACTTATTGGTAGTCGGGCAAACTCTTTGACTAATTGCACCCAAGGTAAGGCAGATGCAATTGCTTTGTTATCAGTGCGCGAGCTGTTCGAGGAAAGCGATTGGGTTCGCTGGGGAAGCCTAAATAACTTACTACCAACAATTTCCGAAGCGAGTCCAGATGAGTTTCTGTCCGCCGTAGAAAATGCAATCGCTACTATACCTTCTCCCTTTGATGCATTATTTGAACAGGAAGATACCGGTGTTTTTGGTAGGAACTATATCACTGGGCTACTATGGGCGCTTGAGGGGATCGCGTGGGAGGATGCTTACATAAGTCGAACTGCAGTTGTCCTCGCAGAGATCGCCTCCCATGACCCTGGTGGAAACTGGGCAAATAGGCCTGGTAATTCTTTGACAAGCATTTTTCTTCCCTGGCTTCCTCATACATTAGCCTCTGTTCAAAAGCGACAAGCTGCGATTAAAACTATTTGTGTAGAGCAACCTGAAGTCGGCTGGAAGTTGCTTGAAAGCTTACTACCTGGTCAACGCTCAATGACTTCCGGTACCCATAAACCAAACTGGAGAGAAACGATTCCTGACGACTGGGGGAAAGGCGTCACGAATGGCGAATATTGGGATCAGTCCCGCTTCTGCGCTGAATTGATTGTTGATCAAGCTGGCTTTGATATTGGCAAGCTTGCATCTTTGATTGGTAATTATGACCACTTGCCGCCACCTGCTTCTGAGAAACTGAGGGATAAGCTAACATCAGGGCATTGTATTAATCTCCCTGAAGCTGAGCGATTGCCTATCTGGTCTGCACTACGCAAGTTAATTGCCCGTCATCGGCGTTTCCCTGAGGCTGAATGGTCTTTAGGGGATGAATCGCTTCTTCCGATGGAGGATATAGTGAATCAACTGGCTCCAACAAGCCTGAGTCTATTGAATAGGCGCTTATTTTCAGATGCTGACAGAAGCCTTTATATAGGCAATGGGGATTGGAAAGAAGAGCAAGACAAGTTATTTGAGATACGGAAAACCGCTGTGGAAGATATTCTAGGAGAAGGAGGGCTTCCTAAAATTCTAGAGTTTGCATCGATGGTTTCCAACTCACATATTGTTGGTGAAGTCCTAGCAGACTTTGGCAAACATGAGTTTGATACAGAGCTTTTGCCTAACCTGCTAGACATGTCTGACCATAAGCGATGGTCATTTGTTACTGCCTATGCTTGGCGTCGAAGGTATATGGGTGACTGGCATTGGTTTGATAATATTGATAAGACTGGGTGGAGTCTACAACAGATAGCATTGCTATTGTGCGCCCTGCCATTTGAACAAAATGCCTGGGATAGAGCCGCTGGCTTGCTAGGTGTAAGCGAAGGCGAATACTGGAAGAATACCAATGCTAACACCTATCAGACTGATGATGATACGGAGTATGCTCTCACCAAGTTACTCGAGTTTGATCGTCCGGCCGCTGCGATAGAGGGGTTTGCACGAGACTTATTCAAGAAGAAAGACATCAATCCGGATTTAGCCTGTGACGCTTTGCGGGCCCTAGTTCAATCCAAAGAGCCACCTGGAAAAATTGACAACTATAACATCACCGAAATAATTAAAGCTCTACAGGAGAATCAAGCTACTGACCAAGATAAGCTGTTCCATGTTGAATGGGCCTATGTGGCGTTGCTTGATAGGCACAGTGATGGTTCTCCAATAACTTTGGAAAAAAGATTGGCCTCCGACCCCGGGTTTTTCTGTGAGCTTATCCAGCTGATATATCGCGCTGAGGGTGCTGAGCCAGAAGAAGATCCTACCGAGCAGCGTCGGAACATTGCTACAAATGCATATAGCTTATTTTCTGTATGGAATATTGTCCCGGGTGCACGGACGGATGCAGAGTTTGATCCTGATGCGTTTGCCGATTGGCTAAATGGAGTAGAAGAGATTGCCAAAGCCTCGGGGCATTATGATGTTGCAATGATCCAACTGGGGTATGTGCTTGTTAATGCTCCGGAAGGTTCTGATGGATTATGGATTCATCCAGTGATAGCAGAGGCAATGAATGACAGAGAGAGAACCAGTTTGCGCGATGGTTACAGCACAGGAATTCGTAATTCAAGGGGAGTCCACTGGGTTGACCCAGAAGCCAAACCAGAGAAAGCTCTGGCAGAAAAGTATCGACAGCGAGCCGAAGATGTTGAAAATGCAGGATACCAACGATTAGCAACAACCTTACGGGAAGTAGCCGCAAGTTATGATCGTGATGCTGAAAGAATTATTGATAATGAAGATTGAAAATCACACGATGGCTCCGTATGGCAGTCAAAAGGGATAGAGTTGTTGATTCGATCTCAAGGTCAGCTCTTGGCCGTTACGTGACCTACCTACACATAAACATATTCTCAAGATTAGAAGCTTTCGTTGTTTTTAACAGTAGTCTGTAGCAATCTTAAAGTTAGCTTTTGTTTAAAGTATATACCCGTAGCGTTATGAATTTAGGTCTAATTAAAACCCTCGAAGCCACCGCCTAGCAGTGATTCCATTTCATCGGTATAGCTGTCAAAGTTTCTAAAAAACTTTATGGTCGCTTTTCTAAAGCTTTCCAAGTTTTCGTAGTATTTATTGTAGAGTACTTTTTTCTTAAAAAATCGCCACACACGTTCAATTAAATTCAGCTCTGGGGAATAGACGGGCAGATAAACCAGTTTTAATCTCGAACTTTGCTCAATGACCTCTTTGACTTCTTGAGAATAGTGGTATTTAGCGTTATCCAGAATAACAATAATTTCTTTCGCATAGAAATATTTGCGATCCAACATTTCTAATAACTGTACCGTTGAGTCTCTATTGATTGTTTCTGATTCAATGATAGTCATTTCCATCGTCTCGGCATTTATTGCACCGTGTAAATTGAGTCTTTGGCGACCACTGTTTGTTTTTAGTTTCCGTTGTTCCCCTTTTTTTATCCAACCATAGCCCGCCATCGTATTATGCTCAGGATGAACAGCATCTATAAAGAGTATTTCAACGTTATTATCCTTGGTTTCCATAAACTTTTCGTAATAGTGAACAAAATCTTCTTGTGCTTCTCGATCAGGATTTCCGGGTACCAACTTAGGTTTTTTATAGGCATAACCTTCACGATGCAGTAAATCTCTCATTCCACTGAGGGTGTAGTTCACTCTAAATTGATCGAACACAAATTCAATAATGGCACTGGTGGTCAGATAAATATTATTATCCAACTCTAAGCGAAGAAGTTTTAGTTGTTTGTCGTCAAGGTTAGTCTGGCGTCCGGAATAATGGTGATGAATAAGCGCTTCTATTCCACCGGTTTTATATTTCTCAACATAGGAACGTAATGTCTCATCATCAAGTAGCAAAGCCTGCTTAACATTCTTTAGCTTCCAGCCCGTCCCAAGAAGAATAACGGCATTGATTTTATACGCTGCATGGCGATTACGTTCAGCACGATGCGCTACACGTAATTCATTCACTTGTTCTTTGTTTAACATAAAATTTTTCATACGTCAGGAGATTAGACGAAATATAGAAAAATATCAAACACTTAAGATACCTAAATCTATAACGCTACGGGTATATCAAGGTAAAAAATCATATTCTGAAATTAATCTAAGCGATTAGTGAAATTGCGCAACATCATGCCTTTGTGTGTTTTAAATAATATTATGGAGTAATATATACGAATCTAAACTCATGGAATGAATCCTCAAAGATGCGAAAGTTGACGAATAAAACGAGAGATATTGAAAGGCGAAAAGGGGTCAACGAAAAACGAAAAGGGGTCGAGCCAATTGTATGGTATTCAAGACAATCTAAATTCTAATCGAAGCGTTGTATTAGAACTTCAGCTCAGTTAGTTGAAAAGTAAAAGCAGCGTCTGAATCAGATTTAGTTAGAGTGATAAGCTCGAACGCTATATTTACCGAAGTTCGAGGCTAGGTCAAAAAGGGTGTTCTTGTTCGGAAGATTAAACGAAAGGTTTTGAATTGATTATGCGTGACCACATATTTTGCAGCTATATTGAAGTAGTGCTAAGGTTTGAGTCAAAGCAGAATAAGTATAAATTCATATCGGAATAGTTTAATCAAAGTAATACTGTTGGACATTTACTAATGATAATAAAACCAAAGAATGCTGTGTTGTTGATAGTTTTAATAATAGTTGGCTTTTATCCAACGAGCCAGGCATTTGCATCAATTAGTAATTTTGGCGCAGGCGTTAAATTAGGATATGGTTCAAACGGAGCTGAGGTATCTGGAATGGTTGTGTCTGGTAGCTTGAGTGATAAAATTCCATTGGGCGTCTTCCTCGAGCTGGAAGCAAGCAAAACGATTGATTTTTCCGATAGCAAGCAAAATACTACGTACGGTGGGCTAAGGCTTGGTTTGAAGCAATCGACAATATTTTTTGACACTAGTATAGGTCTAATGAACGGTAAAAGTGATCAATCTTGTTTTATTGAGTGTAATGAAGACGGGAGGTTTTATGGTGAGTATGAGGGTTTAGTTGAAAAGGTAAGTTTAACCTCACAGCTTTCGGATAGTGTGGGTTGGTATATAAATATTTATCGTATTATTCACAATTACAAAATTAGTGGCATACGAGAGAATAAATTTGATAAAAACGGAGGGGTTTCCTTGGGGTTCTCATATTTATTTGGATATCGATAAACTCATTGATGCTCATCAAGTTTGGTTCTTCATTCCTCAGAATTCGGCGTTTTTCAAGTTGTAGAGACCGTGTTTTCCATAAAGTACTTTTCGAGAAACTCGATTCAAACAAAATGCCTTGTGTTTAGTCCTGGTGATCGAATTGAGGTTTTCGTGGTGCTTATACGTTCTGATAGATGCGCTTAGGCTTATCTACCCTACAAAAAATTAAATGATGAACTAAAAGCAAGTAGCCTGGGTTGAGGAACGAAACCCGAGTTTCGCAAACCACGTTCAACCCAGGATACATTTAGCATCTGCGTTGTGGCGGTTACATGTCCGACTTACCCATCAAATATTTTCTAGATTAGAATCTTACGTTGTATTTAAACGTAGTCTGTAGTTTGTCCAGTTAACAAATGAGTGATATTTAGTAACATTATTCCTTTGAGTGTTTTACATAATATTATGGGTTAAGATGAGCAAATTTAGACTCAAGGACAGAATTCCCAATAATGCGGAAGCTAACAAACAAAAAAAGCGGGATTGAATATCAAAAACGAATCGATCAGGCGTTAACCTTTATTCGAGAAAATCTTGATAGGCCTATTTCCTTGAGTGAGGTGGCGAGTGCTGCGTGTTTTAGTGAGTTTCATTTTCACCGTATTTTTTCTTCGCTCATGCATGAAACAGTCGGGCAGTATATAACGCGGAAGAAATTAGAACATGCGGCGATGCGGCTCGCGTATTCACCTTCTACCCGTGTTTCGATTGTTGCAGATGAGTGTGGTTACGCATCCGTTTCAAGTTTTTCTAAATCGTTTAATCAATGGTTTGGTTGTCGCCCGACGGATATTCAACAAATCAAGCAGCGTTGGGATTCAGGTGGTGGGAAACTGCAAACTAAATATGAGAAGTCGATTAAGGCTAATGAATTATTTGTGCATGCGGATGATCGATTTTCTGCATTGGATGAAAACGTAACTGTTAAGTCGATAGACGGGTTTGATGTTGTTTACTTAACCAGTCCCGATGGATACGATATCGAGGGTATTCGCAATACATGGGTGAAGCTAAATCAGCTTGTCGAAAATGCGGGTGTGGATTGGGATACTTGTGAGCGTTTCTCGTTGAGTCATGATCATCCTGGGCTTAGCCCAAAAGAGCATTGTCGTTATGATGCGTTAGGGTTGGCCGAATTAGTACGTAATAAGGAAGTGACTCCACAAGAGTTATTGCAGGCTGCATTGGCTCTGACTGAGGAAACACAGGGTTCTATTAATGCCATTGCGCATGTCAATGCACAGGTCGGGGAAATCAACATCACTAAACCAGCCTCTGGCATTTTCGACGGTGTTCCGTTTCTCGTTAAGGAGCTTCTTGCCTATCCGGGTTTAACAACCGCAATGGGATCTCGATTATTCGCCACACACGTTCCAGAAGATGGCTCGGGGTATAGTCATCGAATTGATGCTTCGGGTCTTATTACATTTGGAAACACGACCAGTTCAGAGTTTGGTTTGCTGGGTAGTACAGAAACATTACTACATGGCGGTACACGAATACATTGTTAGGGAATTCTGCAAACTCGAAGGTCGTCGATGTGATCAAAAATACACGGCGACTTTGCGAGGATCTTGGCCACGAAACAATAGAAACGTCCGGCCCGGACGTGGATGGAAAAGCGATTTCTCTAGCGTTTTTTACCGTGGCTGGGTTTGCGATGGATCAAGTGTGTCAAATGATGGAGCCATTGTTAAAGCGTCCAAATTTTTGAGCGTTTCCTCCCATACATGAAGGGCCCCGCTTACTTCGAAGCAAGCCTCATGACTCGTGCAGGAAAGATCTTAGGTCGATTCATTCCGGACGTTACCCAAATCAAATTCATTGATTGGCGTTCGGAAAAAGTATTTTAAGAAATGCTTATTATTAACGAATTTTCTTTTTCTTCAGCATGTTTGCCATGTCATTCAACGTAAACTGAAAATATTTTTCCATGTCTTCGTTGCCAAAAACGAACGAGTTCTAATGCATTGCAATGGGCTTTTTGCTGTAACTCTGTAAATTCACAGAATGCTTTACAGTATAGGTTTGTTTTTATTTTCAGTGGTTTAGGGGTTTTCAGGGTCGGCTTAGTGTTGATGATTTGAAGGGTAAGATCCTAGTGCATTCGGCCAGGCAAGGTATATCGAAATATTTTACTAATAAGCATTTTAATTCTGCGATTAACCTTTAATCAGTAAAAGCTTGTAAATATTTAATAATTGGTTTAACGTTTTCTTCCTGTGCGTAATATCTAACCGGGTGATAGTTGCTTTTGCTCAATATAATTAATAGCGGAATTTCATGCTCAAAGATCGATTGATAGCTGCATTGCTGCTGATTGTTTTAGTGATCCCAGCTGCTCATGCAGATTTACCCCTTACCATCGAAAACCTGCTCACTGCGGAACGGCGCTGGCGTGCGGATATTAATTTGGTGTATGCAAACAGTGACCGGCGTAATGTAGATTCTTTATTGACCACATTACAACTAGGTCCCAGCCAGTTTATCTCGGTGCCTGTTTCGGTGAGCCAAGCGCGACAAAATACCGATCTTTTAGCGCTTTCCATCGGGCTTCGTTATGGCCTGAGCCTGAAAACTGAACTGTATAGCCGGATGAGTGGCATTGGCCAAAATACTCGCACCTTTAGTGTCAATGGTGTCTCCGGTGATAAGACGCAAAAGTTCGGCGATGCTTGGTTTGGGGTGAATCATCGCTTTTCCGAAGACAATGCTACACCGGCATTATTAGGCTTTGCAGAAGTGGCTTTGGCAGAAAATGTCGCGACGGCAGGCAGTGAGCTGAAATACGGCCAAGCAGGCCTGCTGGGTATCACCATTTACCGCGTCATTGATCCCTTGGTTTTAACGCTGACCACCGGTTATCGCTACAGTACTGAAATCACCGTGCAAGACCAACGCATTAATAGCGGCGACATCCTGTTTTTTAATCCTGGTATCGCCTTCGCGGTAAACCACAAAGTGACCTTAACCCAGGGCCTGCAATGGCGCTGGCAGCAGCGCGACCAGATCAACGGCCAAAGCCAGGGTATCTTCATCACCCAAAGCAAATTAGCACTGGGCATTGGCTATGCTTGGAGCAAACACACCACTGTACAAATAGATAGCCGTGCAGACATCAGCGGCAACAGTGGTGCCGAAATCAGCATGACGGTTTTGTATAAATTTCCCAGCCGATTTTAAAGAAAACACGAGCATTAAAGGAGGTGATAAGCGCCGCAGAAAAAAGGAAAACATAGTATGTAGTGAAAATATTATCTTAATTTAAGTATTTTTAAAAGAGAGTGTAATTATGAAAAAATTAACAAGTATGTCTTTGATTTTTATCCTTGTGTTACTGCTCAGTGCACAATCCGCAGTGGCGAATTCACTGGACGATAAAGATATGGCTTTTGCGTTTGGTTCGGGTAACAACATAGATATGCTCATGCTATCTGAACAGGAAATGCTAGAGACGGAGGGTAACATGACGTTTCTGCCTTTTCTTTCGGGTTTGGGGGGCTTCTTAATGTCGGTTGCCACTCAGGCTTGGACTGGAGATATGAGCACTTTTTTGGGCAATGCTAGAGGTGTTCTTATGATGGGTATTACAGAAGATCTAAATATTCTTTTAGGCGGTGGAGCTGGCATGAATGGTATGTAATTAGTTCTTCATAAGTCATGAATTTAACGCAAGAAGCTGGCCTGATGATAAATCTGTGTGACGCAACAGTTAACTATCATCAGAGCCAGCTTTCATACTTATAATAATAAACCTGTCCTCCAAATAACGGTTAATGATACGCCATTAACTGCTGGAAAAAAATGTGTTGAAAAAAATTTACTACGGTATAGCCACCCTGTTTCTGTGCGGAATGGTGAACATGGGCATGGCAAGTGAGGTGTCCCTCTTCACGGCAACACTACAGGGCAAAATACCGATAAAGACCTGGAAAGCCTTGCGTGACGAACAAATCGTCAAGCAGGATCTAGACTATTCCTGCGGCGCCGCTTCAGTGGCAACGATTATGAACGGTTTTTATGGTTTAGACGTTACCGAAGCCGAGCTGTTGGATGGGATGGAGGCCGACGGTACAGCCTCTTTTCAAGACTTAGCAAAAGTGGTTCAAACTTATGGTCTCAAAGGCATGGGCATTGCGCTTAATTTTGAGCAACTTCACCAACTTAAAGTACCAGCCATCGCCTATTTAAAATACCGGGATGATGACCATTTTTCCGTTATCCGCAGTGTGAACTCGGACGGCAGTGTCAGCTTGGGCGACCCCTCTTGGGGCAATCGTCGTTTTACGCAGCAGCAGTTTCTTGAGATGTGGGAAACCCGGGGGAATGAAAACCTAAAGGGTAAAGTTCTCTTATTATTACCAGATGGCATTGATGTTACGACAATGAATCGTTCATTTTTTGGTTTAACCGAAACTAACACCCTTTCAGAAGAGATATTGATTTTACGGTATTAACCTTTGGTAACAAATATTGCTTGGCCTCCTAGCTGCTGATCTCATGTTTGCTTTGTTGTATTCGAAGAATGTAATAAATCAGATAAATGCATCACTGCCTGATAGTGTGACAAATGTGTGCATTCTTTAATTTCATCGTAGAAATGCGTTTTCTGAAGCTTGTCCAGTACCGGGCCTTTAATCTCGGAAAAATGTAGTTGAATACCCATGTTACTCAGTTTTTCGTAAATGCTCTCCAGGCTCTCAAGCGCACTGGCGTCGATATCATTCACGCTGGAAAAAAGCAGCACACAATACTGTGTGCGTGGCAGTTGCGTGACTTGCTCAATAACTGCCTTTTCTAAAAATGTGGCATTTGCAAAATACAATGATTCATCTATGCGAATGCCAACAATCTCGGGAATGGTTTCAACTTCCTGGCGCAACACATTGCGAAAATGCTCCGTGCCAGGCACCAGGCCAACAACAGCAATGTGTGGTTTGCTGGTATGGTAGAGATGCAAAATGATCGACAATACAATGCCCACGCTCACGCCTGTCTCAACGCCCGCGAGCAGCGTTGTCACGATGGTAATCGCTGTCAGCGAAAAGTCATATTTTGAAAATAGCCAGGTTTCCTTTAGCTTGTTTATGTCGATAAGACTGGCGACTGCAACAATGATGACGGCCGCCAATGTTGCCTTGGGTAATAACGCCAGCGTTGCCATTAAACCGCTGGCCAACAACCCGATCAAGACTGCGGCCATTACGCCGGATAGCGGGGTTTTAGCTCCGGCATCGTAGTTGACAACTGAACGGGAAAAACCGCCAGTAACAGGCATGCCGCCAGAGATACTGCTACTAATATTAGATGCTCCCATTGCTAGCAACTCCTGGTTTGGTTCGATCGTGGTTTTCGTTTTTACCGCAAAGCGGGTGGCAACGGAAATGGACTCGACATAACCAATAATGGCAATTAGCAGTGCAGGCATGAATAAGTTTCCGAATAACTCGGTGTCTAAACGAGATAATTGAAACGCTGGCAATCCGTTAGGTATATGCCCCACCACGCGAATGCCACTTTCTCCAGCGGCGGTGAAATTCATGACTAAAATACTACATACCACCATGATGGCGGGAAACATTCTTACCACTAAATCTGCAGCATGCCCACTGACACCAAGCCGTGTAAGAAAAGGTTTAAATAAAGCGCGCCCCAGAAACAAGAGAACCAGGACAGCAATGCCCATAAGTAAAGTGGGTATGTGCGTATCACCCACTGATTGATACAGGGAAGAGACTGTTTCAGTCAATGCGTGGCCATGAATCTCAACACCCGCGATATGTTTCAATTGACTGACGATGATGAGAATCGACGAAGCCATAACGAATCCTTCAATCACGGAACGACTCAAAAAATTGACAACGAAGCCCAGCTTTAACACACTCATCGCAAGCAATAATAGTCCGGATAACAAAGACAAGGCGACCGCAATTTCTGTTGGAGAATAACTCAAGGCATTGTTAACGTTGGCAATGGTTGCGCCAGTCATTAAAGAAATAACAGCTACCGGCCCCACTGCTAGCGTTGTACTAGTGCCAAAAATGGCATAAGCAATTAACGGGAGAATGCTCGAATACAGGCCGACTTCGGGTGGTAATCCGGCAAGCAATGCATAAGCCAGTGACTGCGGAACCAGCATCAAGGTAACAATGAGTGCGGCACTAGCATCGGCATAAGCGAGCTTCCCCCGGTAGTGTTTAACCGTCGTAATTACCGGGAACAGTGATGCGATTTTATGCCTCATCTTGACTGTTTACGCGCCAGTTTCTTTGGGCTTGACTAACCATTCGTGGCCCTTCAGCATTCCTTTCCAATACATGGGAGGTAAAATACGCTCTTTTACAAACCAAGCAAGACGCGTAGGCCTTTGCCCATCAAGCAGCCACTTCGGAAAAGAAGGTAATAATTTTCCGCCATAACCAAACTCCGCTAAAATAATCTTGCCGCGCTCCACCGTTAGCGGGCAAGATCCATAACCATCATAATGCGCGGGCTTGTTGCGAGCATCAAGGAAGGTTAACAGATTGTGTGCAACGATCGGAGCCTGCTTTCTGGCTGCTGCAGCTGTTTTTGCATTCAGTGTATTCGCCACGTCGCCTAAAGCATAAATATTTTCATGCGTTTTGTGTCTCAGCGTTTTTGGGTCCACATCAACCCAGCCGACGGCATCAACCAATGGACTGGCGCGAATAAAATCTGGTGCCTGCTGTGGAGGGCAAACGTGAATCATGTCGAACGATTGCTCGACGATTTTGACTTCACCATCCGCATTCGTTGCTTCAAACCAGGCTTTTTTAGCGGGTCCATCGATGTGCACTAACTTATGTGAAAAGTTAAGATCAATATTGTATTTTTTAATGTATTCCATTAATGCCGGGACATATTCTTTAACACCAAAAAGTCCTGGGCCTGCATTAAGAAATTTAATATTGATGTTGCTAAGTGTACCTTGCTTGAGCCAATGATCGGCTGAGAGATACATGGCTTTCTGCGGTGCGCCAGCACATTTAATGGGCATCGGGGGTTGAGTAAAGATCGCGTTACCTGATTTTGTTTCTTGTACTAATTGCCAGGTGTAAGGTGCAAGGTCGAAGCGGTAGTTGGATGTGACGCCGTTTTGCCCCAGCGTTTCTTCCAGTCCTGCGATACCGGCCCAGTTAAGTTTTAGTCCAGGGCAAACCACTAAATTCTGATATTCGACGATGCGACAGCCTTCCAGAATAATACGGTTTTCTTTAGGCATAAAAACCGCAACCGCCGCTTTGATCCAAGTCACTCCATCGGGAATGACGGAAGACATGGTTTTCACTGTGGTATCTTTTGAAAAAATACCGCCACCCACCATCGTCCAGCCAGGTTGATAATAGTGAATATCAGATGGATCAATAATCGCAATATCCAGATCAGAGCGACGCTTCAATAAGCTGGATGCGACGGCAATGCCACCAGCACCGGCACCAATAATGACCACTGAGTGTTTAATGGCTGGCATATTACTCGGTATTTTTCCGCCATTTAATATTCGATGAGACAAGGGCGTCATATCAAATCCAGTCGCAGCTGTTTTATCAAGAAGGTCCTTCAGCGCAACATGAGAAGCTTGCGCGAAAGTCCACGCAGTCACTGCACGCATACCGCTTCGACAATAACCGAGTAAAGGCTTGGGCAGTGCTTCAAATGATTTCTTGAATTTTTGCACATCGCTATCCTGCACCATTCCCTGTTGTATCGGCACATACGAAAATGCAATTCCGGCTTCCCGCGCTTTCGCCTCGATTTCTTGATGTCCCGGCTGGTCAGTGCCTTCACCGTCTGGCCGGTGACAGATAATAGCGCGAATGCCTTGTTGCCTTATTACGTCAATATCGGCGGCATGAATTTGCTCGCTAACATAAAACGTATCGTCTATTTTTTTCATATCCATTGTGTTTTGCTCTCTATTTTTTTAATTGGTTAACTATTTCAATCCTTAGGGATTACCGCATGCAAGATTGGCTGGAACGGCTATATCCATTAATTTAGGATTAGGTAAATGGAGGTTATCCATAATATCAACATAGGCTTCTAGCGATTTACCCGCCAATCTTGGGTTATAGCGCTTTTCCTCAAATATTGAGGAAGCTGTCCAGCCGTTGTAATCGTGTCCCGGATACATCAGTGTCTCTTCAGGCAAAGTAAAAAGACGCCGGGTAATTGAATGATAAGAATCCACGGCACTGCCGTTTTGGAAGTCAGTGCGCCCACTGCCACGAATTAACAAGGTATCTCCAGTGAACACCATGCCCACTCCACCTTTTTGCAAATAGAAACTAAAAGATTCGTTAGTATGGCCAGGTGTATAGAGACTTTTTAGTTCAATGCCATCGATATTAATCAATTCATTATCGTTGAGATAAACCGATACACATTCCGCTTTGCTATGGTTACCCATCATCGTGCTACATTGAGTCGTATCACGTAATTCGCCCAGCGCGGTAACATGGTCAGCATGGGTGTGTGTATCAATCGCGTGAACGAGCTTTAGATCCAGCTCTTTTAGAATGCGCAAGTAGGTTGGCATTTGTTCTTTTACCGGATCGATAATCAATCCCTCTCGACCATAACCTGATGCGATAATATAGGTATAGGTGCTAGTTATTGGCTCAAATAGTTGTCTGAATAACATGGTTTTCATCCCCTTCATGTTTCATTGTTGTTTACCTATTTTGTTTGTATTTACTTACTAGCACTTCTCGCGCCAATTATTTGATAATAAATATACCTTATATTTTCAATAGGTTATATTTTTTGTCTTTCCTCTTATATTTAATGTTTCATGTTTCGTTTCATAAATGTTGCGCCAAGTTTCACCTATACCTATAATTGAAACATGAGCACGAACTCAAGCAAAGTTAGCACTTCAACATTGACAACACTGGAGCAACTGTTCTCGCGCGCGGCTATTTTTCAAGTTGACAAAGAGCGCCGGATTACTTATTGGAATAAGCAAGCTGAAAACTTATTGGGTTTTAAGGCCAGTGAAATGCTGGGGCAAAACTGTTTAAGTGGTAACCGTTGCAATCAGTGTATGACCGGTTGCGGTCTTAGCGAGCACCATTCGATTGATGATTTCCTCATCGAGCTTTACCACAAGTCGGGAACGTTGGTTCAGTTTCGAAAATACGCCCACGCCTTTCTCGACAAACAAGGACGCTTTAATGGGGGGATTGAAGTTTTATTACCTAAGCAACCGTCCCCTTACACTGCCACGCTCACCGGCACAAACCACGATTCGCATTATTTTCATGGTATTGTTAGTCGTGACCCGGCGATGCTAGAAATTTTCAAGATCGTGCGTAACGTTGCTGAAACCGATGTTAATGTATTGGCGCGAGGAGAGTCTGGAACAGGTAAAGAGCTTATTGCACGCGCCATTCACGATGAAAGCCGGCGGCGTGACAAACCTTTTGTTGCGATTAATTGCGCCTCACTGAGCGCTAGTCTGTTAGAAAGTGAATTATTTGGCCACATCAAGGGCGCGTTTACGGGCGCCGTGCGTGATCATGCTGGCATTATTCAGCAGGCCAAGGGCGGAACTCTATTTCTCGATGAGATAGCCGAGCTGCCGATAAACCTGCAAGCGAAGTTACTCCGCGTATTACAAGAACGCGTTTTTTCACCCCTGGGCAGTGAAAAGGTCATCAAAGCTGACATGCGTATTCTAGCTGCCACTCATCAATCCCTACGCAAACGGGTTAAGGAAGGCCTGTTTCGTGAAGACCTCATGTATCGATTACGCGTCGTACCACTATTCATTCCACCATTAAGGGAAAGAAAAGGGGATATCAGATTGTTGCTCGATTACTTTATTGATGAATTAAGTAAAACCAATCATCGGCGTATCACAGAAATTGAGCCTGATGCTATGCGGAAGTTACTCGATTATGAATGGCCTGGCAATGTTCGGGAACTCAGAAATGTGATTGAATATGCCAGCGCCGTTAGTCGAGAGCAAGTGTTAACGGTAAATGATTTACCGCCGGAATTTTTTGAAGAAAAACTGATTAAAGACCTGTCACGAAAAGATACCCTATTGGAAAGTGAAAAACTAAAAATTAAAAAAATATTACTCGAATGTGAGGGTAATCTTGATCTTACAGCAGATCTACTGAACATCAGTCGTACGACGCTGTGGCGCAAGCGTAAAAAATATGATTTGTAAGATGTCTGTTGCCACAGACAGGAAATACTATTTCTTTAAGGTGGCAACCCCTTTATCTAATCTACACATAACTTTGGCCCTATTTTTTTGAGCTGAACGCCTTGCTCTATGGTAATTTACAGAGTCTTGAGACCCAAACGAAACGCGCTAAAATTGTCCGCTGGCGCTGCTTATTATGTCTTTTTATCTACCGAACTCTGTAACTGAGGCATGACTTCAATTGAAATACTATTTGGTTCGATTAAATTAATAAGATTTTGTAAAGATTCTTTGCCATCCATTTTAGAATTAGAATCATGAGCATCTTTCTCTGTTTCCCAGTAATAAATATCAACCCATTCGTTTTTTGAGTTTTTATACAATGTTTGCTTGATGAATCCTTGAAGTTTTGTTAAATCTCCAATCATTGCATTAACCGCAAAGATCATTTCATCGTCAGCAACCCCAGCCTTTGACTTCCAAATCAAAATTTCTACTACATTTCCAAAATTTTTAAACATTATTGCTCCTCTATTGCAGGAAAATAAGGGACAGACCACCATTAACACGGGGTTTGTAATCCGAGTGCTCTGCAAATAACTCGGCTTCCATCATTCCTTTTCTCAATATTCGATAATAACCTTGAGTTTAACCCTATAACATCATCTATTGAAATTTTTTGCTCAATGCCAGTGGTTTTTTGGTTATGCACATAGACACCACCACCTTAGATGAGGCGACGCGCTTCGCCTTTAGATTTTACTCCTCCCGCTGCGGCCATTAAGCCAATGAGACTTATTCCTTGCTCGGAAAGTTGCTCTCGTTTGATTTCATACGCATCTCCCGCAATACTGAAAAAACCAGAATAACACCTTAATCGTGGTCTGTCCCCCTATTTGGGATAACCGGGCGTTTTCAGCTTTGTTATGCATTTTTATCCGACCAAACCGCATATTCATTACCGTTTGGGTCACAAAAATGAAAACGGCGGCCACCTGGAAATGTAAAAATTGGCTTTAAAACTGAGCCCCCACTATTTGTTATTTTTAATTGTGTTTTCTCTAAATCATTGCTGTACAAAACAACAAGAGCACTACCATTGGAGGTTAAAGCTGATAAATCAGATTTGAAAAAACCACCATTTATACCCGCATCCGAAAAAGCAGTATACTCAGTGCCATAATCAACAAAAGACCAGCCAAAAGCAGACTTAAAAAATGACTTCGCAACCTCTATATTTTTTGCTGGTAGTTCCACATAATTTATTTTTCCGTGCTCTGTCATAAATTGATTCCCTCTAATTGACTACTCTTCAATCTTTTTGACGTGCATCTGAGTTAACTGACTCTTCATACATTACTATCCCAAGGGTTGTGCAACGCCACTGAGCTTTGCTCCATATCCGAGACATTTCTTGTCACTACAACACAATTATTGACGAATCCTGTCACCGCAATCAAGCCATCAATTGAAGGAAGCGGCTTACCTATTGCCTCTGACTTGCCTTGTATTTCTCCCCACTTAGAGGCAACTTGCATATCGATTGGGAGTATTCGCCCCTCAAAACGTTGCTTTAAGTCTTCCTCGACCCACAGCCTAAGTTTATGCTTTTTCCTCCCATCAACTGACTTCTCAATGCCTTTTTCAATTTCACCAAATGTGAGCACGCTGAGATACAAGCTTTCTTCATCTTGCTTTTTTAGCCATCCGATAACCCTTTTATTTGCTTTCGGTTTTATAACTTCTGAAATTACACAGGTATCAAGAAGATATTTCATAAACTAATATCCCTTGGAGTATCTTTTCCTCTTGTTATTTCAAGCGTTACTTTTGCCAGCGGAGACTCTCTCAAAAACTTGACCAAATCTGTTTGTGGCTTAGTGATTTTAATATATTCCTCAAACGATAAAACTACCACGGCTTTGTCACCATGTTTTGTGACGATTTGTGGTTCCTTATTCATTGCATCTTCAACTAGCTGGCTAAATTTGCTTTTTGCTTCTTGTAATTGCCACGTATTATTTTTCATAATCACACTCATATCAGACTGGTATGACTAGACTTTACTTCCTGAAGGGCGGTTTTGTCAAGCTACGGATTTTTTTGATGCATAACGCCTAGATGACCAGCCCAGGCACGATCCTAAAAAAGACACCAGCCTTGAACGGGCTGGTTTATCTACTGGTTAGATCGCCGTTTCTGACACGCTTGGTGTGTTGTTAGATTCGCCGCCACCGGCCTATGGCCATTCGGGTGTTTGTTTTTCTGGCTTCCTCTCTTTCAACATCTTTGTTAAAAGTTGAGTTCTGTATTTCAACATTAAGTTTCCTTATTTTCAATAGCCTTTTATTTTCCTTCGGGTGCTACGATGCCCACGGCCTTGGTTACCGCGTTTTC
>Ga0256830_1001155_pt1 | contig 19025 bp, 12 predicted proteins | sample 128326metaG_FD_190537 | JGI IMG/M metagenome (GOLD analysis project Ga0256830, IMG submission 190537) | Hydrothermal vent microbial communities from Lau Basin, Pacific Ocean - 128-326 | ecosystem: Environmental > Aquatic > Marine > Hydrothermal vents | place: Pacific Ocean: Lau Basin | collected... | reverse complement strand
CAAGCCCTGGTCGAAACCGTGGGCGGCTACCTGGAACAGGGTTACACGCGCATCAAAATCAAGATCAAACCAGGCCGGGACGTGAAGGACGCCCAGGCTGTGCGCCAGGCCTTCCCCGGCCTGCGCCTGCAGGTGGACGCCAACTCCGCCTACACGCTCGACACCGCGGCGGCCCTCCTGCACCCCCTCGACGAACTCGACTTGCTGCTGATCGAGCAGCCCCTGGCCGAAGACGACCTGTGGGACCACGCCCAATTACAACAAGCGTTCACCACCCCCCTTTGCCTGGACGAGAGCATCACCTCCCCGCGGCACGCGCGGCAGGCCCTGGAAATGGGCGCCTGCCGGGTGATCAACATCAAGCAGGCGCGCGTCGGCGGGCTGTCCAACGCGCTCGAAATCCACGATCTGTGTCAGGCGCGCGGCGTGCCGGTCTGGTGCGGCGGGATGCTGGAAACCGGCGTGGGCCGCGCTGCCAACCTGGCGCTGGCCTCCCTGCCCAACTTCAAGCTCCCCGGCGACATCTCCGCCACCGAACGCTATTACCACGAAGACATCACCCACGAGCGTTTCACCCTCAACCCCGGCAGCACCATCACCGTTCCCACCCGTCCCGGCCTGGGTGTCACGGTGGACAGCCAGGCGTTGGAAAAATTTAGGCTGGACACACTGACCGTTGCAAGTTGAGCAAACTCACCAGCAGGCAAACTCCAAACTCGAACTCATTTGCGCATTTTGGCAGCCTCATATATACTGAAACCCAATGCGGTACAGCCCGCGGAGGCTCTGCGAATGCGCGTATACGACGTAACTCTGACCATCTCGCCTGCCCTTCCCACCTGGCCCGGGGATCCCACGGTGAAAGTCGAACGCAATCTCAAAATGGAACAGGGGGACGTCTGCAACCTGACGCACCTGTCCCTCAGCGCCCACACCGGCACCCACGTGGACGCCCCCTTCCACTTTATCCCCGATGGGGATACCGTCGAAAACCTGCCCCTGAAAACCCTGATCGGCCGCGCCTACGTGGTCGATCTGCCGCGCGCCGAGCGGATCACCACCGAAACCCTGCAGAACGCAGACATCCCCCCCCGCACCCGGCGGGTGCTCTTCAAAACCCGTAATTCCAGGCAATGGGCCAAAGGCGCTACCGATTTCATTGAAAATTACGTCGCCCTGACCCCGGATGCAGCCGCTTACCTGGTCAAACGGGGCGTAAAACTGGTCGGTGTGGACTATCTCTCCGTGGCCCCCTTCGACGACGTGGCGCCCACCCACGAGGTGCTGCTGAAAGCCGGAGTGGTCATTGTCGAGGGCCTCGACCTGTCGGAGGTCGCGCAGGGGCGCTACACCTTCTACTGCCTGCCGCTCAAAATCGCTGGCTCCGACGGCGCACCGGCCCGCGCCATGCTGGTTGGGGTGTAAGAAGACGGGGGACAGAAGACCGAGGGCCGAAGACAGAAGACCGAGGACAGGGAATGGAAGACCGGTTGCAGGTTGAAAATCCCTATCCCTATCCCCCCCTCCCTATCCCTATCCCTATCCCTATCCCTATCCCCATCTCCACCATCCATCCTTCGACTTCAGGCTCGCTCCGCTCCCCTTCCGCTCAGGATGCAATACCCAATATCCAATATCCAATATCCAATACCCAATCCCAATCCCTATCCCCCCCTCCCTATCCCTATCCTCCTCTTCCCATGCCTCCTTCCCACGTTTTGCTGATCGATATTGACGGCCTGCGCCCGGACGTGTTCCGCGCCGCGCTGGAGGCCGGAAAGCTGCCCAACATCGCCCGCCTGTTGGGGGGCGCAGACATGCCGCGCGGGGTGCAGGTCCCCGTCGTCGCGCCCGCCCCCAGCATCACCTTCTGCTCCCAGGCTTGCCTGTTCACCGCCGCGCACCCCCGCCAACACGGCATCCCCGGCAACCAGTTCTTCGACCGCTTCGGCACCTATAACGACGGCGTGCCGCGGCACTTCGCCTTCGACGTAGGAGACACCCTGGCCGTAGACGACGCGGTGCGCGTCTTCACCGACGGGTTGGCCGCCTTTCGTTTGATGGCGCCAACTTTTTACGAAAAAATGGCCGAACGCGGCAAAACCAGCCTGGTGGCCGGTAACATGTACGCCCGCGGGGCAAATGTATGGCTCAAACCCTCCCTGGCCAACCTGGCGCGCTTCACCAAAGGCGGCAACCTGTTCGGCATGGAGTCCGCGGAATACGACCGCCGGGTGCTCGATCAAGTGCTCTCGCACATCCGCCAGAACGGCCTGCCCGACGTGCTCACCATGTACTTCATGGGACTCGACCACGAGTCCCACCACCATGGCCCGGCACGCGGCCAGATGCCCTATCTGGTGGAACACATCGACCCCATGATCGGCGAACTGATCCAGGCCATCCACTCCCAATTCCCCCCGGCCTCCACCCCCGATTACTTCACCGCCATCTTCTCCGACCACGGCCAGATCGACGTCATCCCCGACGACCAACACTCCCTGCGCATCGGCTTCCCCTTCGACAAAGAGATGGGACACCTGTTCAACGCCCTCGGCCTGGACGTACACGACTTCCCCGGCGAGGACCCCCACTGCGACGCGGTCATGGCCCTCAACGGCGGCCTGGCCTACGTCTACCTGCAAAAACGCGACGGCCGCTGGGCTGACCCGCCCCCCTTCGAGCGAGATGTGCTGCCCGTGGCGCGCGCTTTCTGGGAGGCCCACCAAAGCGGTAAATACGCGGAAGAGCTGCGCGGCGCGCTGTCCGGCGTGCTGGTGCGCAACGTGGAACGCGACGGCTGGGAGGCCGAGTACGCAGCCCTGACCCCGGCGGGGGAGGTGGTGCCCCTCGAGGCGTGGTTCTCCGCGCAGGAGGAGGGTCTCTACGTTGATCCGGTCCACCGCTTGAACAACCACACCGGCATGTTCAGCGGAGACCTGATCCTGATCAGCAACTACGCAGAAGGCTACTACTTCGGCAAGGAGATCAAAGGCGTACACGGCGGCCTGCACCCGGACGACTCGCTCGCCACACTGGTGTACGGCTGGCCGGGTGCCTCCGCCGAGGACTGGCAGCGCGCCCGGGACGCCATCACCGCGGCCATCGAAACCCGCTGCGCCGCGGAAGGGGGACGCATGGCCTCGACCTGCGACATGCTCGTCGGCTGCAATCCTGTGCTGGAGCGCGATATGTAGTTGGCTGGTGGTTTGTGTTTGCTGTGTGTAACCGGCTGGAGATAAGCGGCCGGCAGGGGGCGACTCGGCCCGCGTCAACGCGATGGTCAGCATTCTCAGCCGATGAAAATCTCGACGTGTTCGCCGTCCTCCCCATCCACCACGTCGATGATTTTGCCGATCATGTCTTCTTCGATGGCATCGTAGATGGCGTTCATGATGTCGTCGGTTTCGATATCCTCGGCAAAATGCCCGGCAATCTTCAGCCCCGCCTCGAGCAGACTGAGCGGCAGGTTGACGTTCACTCTGGATTTGCCAGATGACATATCCGTAACACGCACGCGCAGCCAGCGCGGGCCGCCACGGCCACGGGTGGCTGCGCGGCGGCTCTTCTTCGTGCTGCTGCTGAGCGCGCTCAAGAGCTGCGCGCCCTCCTCCGCGGTGGTTTTCCCATTTGGAAACAGGTTTTGAATTTTTTCGTGTTGAGCCGGCCCCCTCCGGCAAGCAACCGTTTTGTTGACCTTACTCTTCTTGCAGGTAGTCCGAAAGAGATAAGTCCGCCGATGTTTGCTCGCGGATGAACAGGAAGGCTTCGTCAATACTCGAAAACCCCTTACGGATATTCGTCTCGATGGATTCAACCATCACACGCCACTGTGCTTGACCATTAGGGCGCCAGATACGAAGAAGAAAGCCATAATATTGGGTGGAGACTTCGTTTTTAGAATGTGTCGTCATAGGTTTTTCCCATATAACAGTTCTCTTTTGTGTTATTATCACAATCTACCGTGACCATACCGTGACAGGCTCACCCGTAGGTCGCACGCGTAACGTGAGGTTGCCTTAGCGCTGGTTGATCCGCTCCATGAAACACATCCGAATTCGACTGCTTGGTTCTTTCCAGGTCACCATAAACGATTACCCAATAACACAATTCGACGCAGATACCGCTCGCGCCTTGCTGGCTTATCTGGCCTTGAATGCGGAACGCCCGCACCAGCGTGAGGCGTTGGCCACTTTGCTCTGGAATCGGCAATCCAAAGAAGATGCCCTCGGCAACCTGCGATCCGCGCTCAACCGGCTGCGTAAAGCTCTTTCCGACAAACACACTGCGCACCCCTTTTTGTTAGTTACCCGCGGCACAATCCAGTTCAACCCGAACAGCGATTTCTGGTGCGATACTCGCGCACTGCAAAGCCTGGTCGATCAGGTCAAGAGACATCCCCACCGGTCGTTGAACGGCTGCCCGTGGTGTATTTCCCGGCTCAGGAAGGCGGCGGAGTTGTACCGGGGGCCATTCCTGGCCGATCTGTACATCGATAGTTACCCTTTCGAAGAATGGCAGCGCATCGTGCGCGAGCGATTTCACCGGATGGGGATCAGCGTTTTGTACGCGCTGGCCTCCTACCACCAGCAACGCGGGGAATACACAGAGGCCGAGCATTACGCCCGGCAGCAGATCATCCTGGAACCCTGGCGCGAGGAAGCGCACCAGCAATTGATGCGGGCGTTGTTTGCCAGCGGGCAGCGCAGCGCGGCGTTGGCGCAGTACCAGGCTTTACGGGTCATCCTGCAGGAAGAGCTGGGTGTTCTCCCCATGGAGGAGACGACCGCCCTCTACGAAGAAATTCGCGCCGCGCCGCGCAAAAAAGGCGTGACAGGCGAGCTGTATTTCCAAAAACCGGGGATACTGTTGCAATCCAGCCCGTCGTTGTTCCCCAACAACTTGCCCGTTCAGGGGACGCCTTTTTTTGGCCGGGAACGCGAGATCGATGTGTTGCTCGAACGTCTGGTGGTGCCCAACAACCGGCTGACTACGCTGGTTGGCCCAGGTGGGGTGGGCAAAACCCGTCTGGCGCTGGTGGTCGCTCAGGCCCTGTTGGGCAGTTTCAAAGACGGCGTCTGGTTCGTCAATCTGGCGGAAGTGGAGGCCCCGGAGGACCCGCTCGAAACACAAAGGTTGATCGCCGCACACATCGCCGACGCGCTGAACTTTCCCATCGTTGGACAGGCTGACCCCAAAGAACGAATCCTGGCCCATCTACAAGACAAAGAGATGCTCTTGGTGCTCGACAATATCGAACATTTGATGGCCGGGACAGCGCTGATCAACGACCTCCTGAACAAGGCGCCCCATGTGTCGCTGTTGATCACCTCCCGCAGCGCACTCAAATTTCAGAATGAATTTGCTCTGCGCCTGCATGGCCTGACCGTACCGGAGCAGGCAACCGATCCGATGGCCTCCCAGGCCAGCGCGGTGAAATTGTTCGTGGAACGAGCCAATCGCAGTCCCCAGGGGTTCACGCTCACGCCGGACAATATCTCTCAAATTTTGCACATCTGTCACCTAGTTCAGGGTTTGCCGCTCGGCATCGAGCTTGCTGCGGTTTGGGCAGGCTACAAACCGCTGAGCAAGATCGCCAGCGAGATCAAAAACAACCTCGATTTTCTGGCCACCAACCGTCAGGATGTCCCGGTCCGGCAGCGTAGTCTGCGCGCCGTGTTCGAGGGCTCCTGGCAATTGCTCTCCACGGCCGAGCAGCAGGCGTTGATGATGGCTTCCATTTTTCAAGGGGGGTTTAGCGAAGAGGCCGGGCGGGCTGTGTTGCGGGACCACAGCGCGTTATTGGAATCGCTGGTCGAACAGTCGCTCGTGCGCCATTCAAAGGCGGGACGCTATGAAATGCACAATACTGTGCGACAATTTGCCCAGGAAAAGCTGGACGAAGCGGCCTACCACAGCCTTCTGGAATCGAGCGCAGGCCATCTGGAAAACACCCTCAAAGCCACAATATATCAGCGGCACAGCGCCTACTACCTCAACCTATTGAAAGAAACCCAAGACGATCTTTTTGGCGCCAACCCGAAAGCCGCGCTGGTGCAATTACGCGAAGAAATTGGCAATATTCAGCAGGCCTGGGATTGGGCCAGCAATCATCGTGCTTATGATTTGATGCTCGACGCAATGGCTGCCTTGTCCCGCTTTTACCTGATGACTGGCTCCTTGAAGGAAGGCGAATCCGTTTTCGGCAGCGTTTTGGACGCGCACAGGAACGAAACCGGTCGTCTATCCCTCCCTCCCGAGGATTTGCACCCTGTTTTTTTATGGCTATTGATCGCGCGGGCAAGTTTTTTGCGCCGCATCTCCCAATATGAACAGGCGGAGGAAAACGTGCAGACCGCCATTGATTTTGCCTCCTTGATGGGGGAGAAAACGGCCCAGGTGGCCGGTTTCCTGGAATGGGGTTGGCTCCGCTGGCAGCAAAATGATCTCCAGGAGAGCGAGAAACGTTTCCGCCGCGCCTTCAACCTGGCACAAAAACATCATCTGCCATCCCTCGAGGCGGAAAGCCTGCAAGGGTTGGGCATAGTCCGTGCGAGTTTAGGGCATTACAACCAGGCTCGGGAATATTTTCAGCAGGCGCTCTTCCTTTTCCAGGATTTGGGCGACCGCTGGGGAGAAAGCCAGACGATCAGCAGTATGGGGATGTTGCTGTACGATCAGGGGGCCTATGCCGATGCCGAGGGGTATATCCGCCAGGCGTTGGCCTTTGCCCGGGAGTTGGGGGACCTGTACCAGCAGGGGAAAATGCTCAATGATCTCGGCACCATCGTCAGTTATCTTGGAAAATACGATCAGGCCCAGGAGCATTTTGAACAGGCCCTGCCGCTGGCGAAGGCCAGTGGAGACCGGCAATTGCTCGCCAGTGTGCAGTACAACATCGGCCGTTCGCTGATTGAATCAGGCCGGTATGCGCAGGCACGCGTCGTCCTTACCGAGGCCATCCCGATAGCCAAATCCATCCATGACCGCCACCTGGAAAGCCAGATGTACATTTTGTTTGGCAAAGCGGCCTATCTACAGGGAAAACTCACCGAGGCCAGCCAGGCAATTTCCCGCAGCCTGCACATCGCGCGCAGCATCCAGGACCCGCACTCCGAAATGTGGGGGCTTTTCCATGCCGGGGTGTTGGATTATTTGCGCCAGCGGGACGAAAAATCCGTGGCATATTGCCAGCAAGCTTTGGAACTTGCCCGCGCCCTGCAAGACCGTAACCTGGAGGCCTATATTCACCTCCTTTTGGGTTACGTGCATGAACGGCAAGAGCAACTTCAGCCCGCTTTGGACGCCTATCGAAAAAGCCAGACCGTTCGAGAAAACACCCTCCAGCCGGCACACGCGCTGGAGCCAACCGCCGCTATCGCCAGTGTGCTCCATAAGCAGGGAGAGGTCGCAGACGCCTGTTCGTATGCCAGGAAAGTGTCCGAGCACCTCGCGCAGGTGGGCGTGTTTGGCGGCTGGCTGATGCCATTTCAGGTCTACTGGTCCTGCTACCAGGTTTTGCACGCCTGCCTGGACCCGCAAGCCGAAGACATCCTCTCCCAGGCCTATCGCCTGCTCCAAGAACGAGCCGAAGCCATCGAAGAGGACAGCTTGCGGCACTCGTTTTTTGTCACCATGCCAGCCGTTCGGGACATCCTGGCCGCCTGGGAACGTGCTGCGTTGCAAGGAGTAAGGAGTAAGAAGTAGGGAGTAGGAAGTAAGAAGTAAGAAGTAGGAAGGGAGAACGAGCGAAGCAGCAGGCTAAGCGACCACCACACAAAGCCCGCTTTCCAACTTGAACTTTCAACTCAAACTTGAACTCAAACGCCAATGGAGGCCCCCATGACCCGCTTCTCACCCCGCCACGGTATCGGCACCATCGCCAACCACGCCACCGAGGGAGAACACCCCCTCCACGCCCACGTCGCCCCCATTTACCAGACCTCCACCTTCAGCGCGGCGGACATGCAGGCCATGCTGTCGGTTTTCGAGGGCCAGCGGCCCGGGTACGTGTACACCCGCTCCGCCAACCCCAACCAGGATCAGGCCGCGCACAAGATCGCCATCCTGGAAGCCCTCGATCTGCTGCGCGACACTCCCGGCCTCGCCCCGGATCAGGTGGTGGCCGGAAACCTGTTCGCCTCTGGCATGGCCGCGGTTTCCGCGGTGATGCTGGCCCGCCTGCGCAGCGGAGACACCTTGCTGGCGCAGCGCGCCCTGTACGGCGGCACGTACCGGCTGCTGACCGGTGTGCTGCCCGATTACGGCATCCACGTGGTCTGGGTAGACGACCTCACCCCGAACGGGTGGCAGGCGGCCTTCCGCGCACACCCCCGCGCCCGGCTGGTGTACGCCGAGACCCCCATCAACCCCACCCTCCAGATCGTGGACCTGCGGGCCGTGGCCGAGACCGCCCACGCGCACGGCGCCTGGCTGATGGTGGACAACACCTTCGCCACCCCCTACTGCCAGCGGCCCCTCAGCCTGGGCGCAGACGTGGTGGTGCATTCCACCACCAAATACCTGGCCGGGCACGGCGTGATCATTGGCGGCGCGGTGGTCAGCACGCATCGGGAGTTCATGGAAGAGCGGCTCCGGCTGGTGCAGCACACCATCGGCGCGGTCGCCAGCCCGTTCGACGCCTGGCTGACCAATCTGGGGCTGAAGACCTTTGAACTGCGCATGAAGCGCCACTGTGAAAACGCGCTGGCCGCCGCGCAATTCCTGGAAAAGCACCCCAAAGTGCGCCGCGTCAACTATCCAGGCCTGAAAAACCACCCCGGCCACGAACTGGCTGCGGCGCAAATGTACGATTTTGGGGGTATGTTGTCTTTCGAGGTGGAGGGCGGCTATCCCAACGCGCTCGCGGTGATCGACAACCTCCAGCTCGCCACCCTGGTACCCAGCCTGGGCAACGTGGACACGCTGGTAGCGCACCCCGCCTCCATGAGCCACGCGGTCTGCACCCCGGAAGACCGCCAAAAGATGGGGATTTCAGATGGATTGGTGCGGCTCTCTGTGGGGATCGAGAACATCGAAGACATTCTCGCAGACCTGGATCAGGCCCTCGGAAAACTGTGAGGCCGCGAAGACCCGACAGCTCTATCCGGGTTTGAAAAACGCCATGCCGATCCCCATGCGCTCCAGCCCTTCGTCAGCCCAATACTCGACCAGCGCGGAGTCGCCGTCACGGATGGCGCGGAAGAACGCGGCCACCGCGCGCGGGTCCTGAATGGCTGCCAACGCTCTGGCGGCCTCCAGCCGGGCCGCGGGAGAGCCGTTTTCCAGCGTTTCCAGCAGCGCGGGCACGCTCTTTTCCCCCAGCGCGACCAACGCCTGCCGGGCCAGCCGCGCCAGCATTCGGTCTTCGTCCTCCAGCGCGGCGATCAGGTCCGGGATGGCTGCTGGGGTGGGGTGGCGGCACAGCCCCAGGGCCGCGGCCTGGCGCACCTCGACCTCCGGGTCGTGAAATGCGCGCAACAACGCGTCTGTAATGCCGCGGTGGTCGGCGTGGAGCGCGGCCAGGGCGCGCACCGCCCACCAGCGGGTGTCCGGCTGCGGGCTGTCCAGCAGGCCGCTGAGGAGAGGGATGGCCTGTTCCCCGAAAGAGGCGATCCGCTCAGCCGCTTTTTCCGCCTGCTCGTCATCGCCGCCGGTAAGTTGCGCCAAAAGCTCTGACAGGCCGGGCATCAGGGGCAGGGTGGTGGAACGGGTAAATCTTCCACTGCGACGTCTTTCCACTTCTCCCCTTCTTCGATGAGCATGATGGGGATGCCATCGCAGATTGGGTATTTGTAGCCCGAATCTGCGCACACCAGCCAGCAGCCGTGGACCAGTTCCAGCCGGCCGGGGTCGTCGCCCTTGTCGGTGTAATGCACGGCCACCGGGCAGCGCAGAATTTCGAGCAGGTCGGGATTGATCGGAGGGGATTGGGTGTTGGACATTGAGATGTTCTCCTGGTGTTCATCCACTTGCCGGGAAGTTCAACTCCAGGGCAACCGGCATAGCCTCGTCGGGTGAATGAAATTATACCCACAAAAAAAGAAACCGGGCTTCTTGATGAGAAACCCGGTTGCGGCTTTATCCTTCACCCGTGTTGGCCCCCTTTGGCAGCTTGGTGCCGGGGCCGTATTCGTACACCGCGCGCCAGGGACGGTAGTTGGTGGTGAATGTGTCGTGGTGGATGACTTCGCCCTCGCGGGTGACGGTGCGTTCAACCGTTACCACTGCCCCCTCCACGGCCCAGTCCACCTGTCGGATTTCGCCTTTGGCCAGGTCGGGGTTTTCGACGTACAGCGGTTCGGGGGGCGGCACTTTGTTTTGCAGGCCGGTGGTGCTCCATTCGACCTGGCGGCCATCGGAGGTGGAGTAGAATTTCCAGGTCAGGCTGCGACCGGGCACGTCCACGTAGGTTTCCATCAGCAGCCAGTAGGGGGAGTCGTTGGTGAATTTGAAGTCCACCAGGGGGACGTAGACGGTGGCGTCCAGTCCGGCCAGATTGGTGTCCTGGCTGCCGCTGGCGGTCAGCTCGTAATAGTAGACGCGGTAGGCGTGCTGGTAACGCTCGTCGATCTGGTAGCCGCCGAAGAACACGGTGCGAAACAGGGTGGTGGAGACCTGGCACACGCCGCCGCCGACGCCTTTGATGGTGCGGTCGCCGAAGATGATCAGGGCTTCGGCGAAGCCGTTGTCCAGGCTGACATCGCCCAGAATTTCGGCCATCGAGAGGGTGGCGCCGGGGGGGACGAGCACACCGTGGAAGCGGGAGGCGGCCACCTGGATATTTTGGATGCGCGGCGCGCTGGAGCCGTAGAAGTACGATGTCTGCTCGCTGACCAGTTCGGTGATGCCCAGGTCCGCGGCGGTGGCGGTGTCGGGCGCGTCGGGCAGGATGTAGTCGAAAACCAGGTCGATGGTGTGTTCACCGGCGATCAGGTTTTGGTTGATGGCTGCCACGCTTTCGGCGATCAGCAGGCTGCGGCCGGTGACGCCAGGCGCGATGACCTCCAGCTCGCGGGTCTCGTCGTTGAAGACGAAGCGCGCGTTTTCGGGGGTGCGCTCCAGCCCGGGGGCGATGCTCTCCAGGAAGGCGGCCAGTCTGGCAGTGTCGATACCCACCTGGTAAATTTCGCCGCCCTCGGGGCCGGGCACCCGTTCGATTGTCAGCATCCCGGCCAGGGTTTGGGGTTCGATCACCCACTCGACCGGTGCGTCCGCGGGCGCGTCCGGGTCACGGATCACCAGGGGCGCGTCGAGAATTCTTTGGGCCAGTTCGGCCTGTTGGCTGGCGTCGAAGATCACCGGCGGAGTTTCCTCGACCACCAGCGGGACCACGCCGTCGGTCAGGGTTTGCAGTTGGTCGCGCAGGGCGGTCAAAGTGGCCTCCACATTCAAGCTGCGGCCTACCTGACCGGGGTTCATTTGCACTTCGATGCCGTTGACGCCGATGGCCGCTTCGATGACCGGGCGGTCGATGGTTTCGGCCAGGTTGCGCAAATAAGCCTGGGCCGCGTTTTCGTCGTATACGAATTGGGGCGGCAGGTCCACTCCCATGTAGGTGGCCGCGAACTGGGCGGTAAAGCGGCGCAGAAGGCCGCCCTCCCGGCCCAGTTGGTAGGCGGCTTGCACGCTGGCATTCGCATCCAGCACCATCCCTAACTCCGCAGGGGTGGCGACCCAGACCGTGTTCCCGTCCTGGAACACGATGCGTCCCTGGTCAGGGTAGGTGATCGTTTCCCAGAGATATGCCGCGGCCTGGTCGGGAGTCAAACCGGCAAGGGGGATGCCTGCCACCGAGACTCCGGGGTAGATGCGTCCGTAGTAACGGTATTGATAGCCCAGGGCGAAGGAGGCAATTGCCAGCGCGGCGAGCAACACGCCGCCAAACAGCGACAGCAGCGCGCGCGGCAGAATCAGGCGCGGGGTCGAAGCGGGGGAGGAAGCGATGGTTGTCATAGCAGCACCAGTATCGAGGGGTATATTGTATCAGAGTTAAGGATGGATTGATGACGTCCGAAAGAGCAGAGGGGTTCCGGTGAGGGTGAATTTGGAAAGAAGAATTGATTTTCTTTCTGGATCAGGTATAATGATTGTACATGATACCTCCTTGGGTGGTGTGGGGCCTGCGGCAACAAAATGTCGCAGGCCCCATTTGTTTTTCTACCTGAGCAGTTGATTAAGGTTTGCCTATGGGGGATTCCCATTGCCATCCAGTGTGCTAAAATCGAATATTGAAAAGGATGCTGAGAGGCGATACATCGATGAGAGAACTCGTTACAGGAACAATGCGAAGGGGTGGGTTTTGGTTGTTGAGTTTTTCGATATTGCTGGCTGCCTGTGGCGGAGGGCTGCCCGATAGCGTTCAGATGCCCGAAAGCCCCTTGCTACGGTTATTGGAACGTAAATCGGGGCAAATTCTGTATCTGGGTTCAGATGGCAATCTCTACGCCATTGATCAGGCGGGCGGCAATCAGATAGCCATCACCACCGATGCGGACCTGGACATCAACAGCCAGACGTTTCGCCAATATGCGCGTTTTGCCTGGTCACCGGATAGTGAAAAGATCGCTTTTGTGGGACTTACGCCGGAAAAAGTGTCGATTTTCGTTTCCCCGGCGGATGGCAGCGAGCGGGTGGAGCTTTTTTCCAGCGATCAAGATATTCCCATTTATCTGTACTGGACGCCGGACAGCCAGCACATCAGCTTTCTGGCCAACAACCTGACCACGCAGGGTTTGAGCTTGCAAATGGTGCCGGCCAACGGGAGGGGGAGCGCGCAGGTTTTGAGCGAGGGGCGGCCCTACTATTGGGCCTGGGAACCGCAGGGGACGCGTCTACTGGCGCACATTGGCGGCGCAGCCGCGGAGAGCGAGGAAGCCCGGCTGTCGCTCATTTCCCCCGGCAGCGAATTCGAGCGGGAAATCGAGCTACCCCCGGCTTATTTCCAGGCGCCGGCCTGGTCGCCGGACGGCAACCAGTTGATGGTGGCCGTCCAGGACGTGCAGGGCAACAACGTGCTGGCGCTCACCAACTTGCAAGGCCAGATTCGCCAGAAGTTGACCACGCTGGACAGTTCGGTAGCCTTTAGCTGGTCGCCCGACGGCAAATATGTCGCCTATATTACCAGCCAGGGCCGCACGCGGGGTGTGTTGGGACGCCTGACGGTTTACAAACCGGAGACGGCGGAACGCATCGTCACCACCGACACCAGTTTTGTTTGGGCCTATTTTTGGTCTCCTGATAGCCGCAAGATCGCTTATTTCACCCTGGAATTGACCCAGGAGGAAACCGAAAACGGCTCCCAGGGCAACGCTACCCCCGCGGTGGGTTTGTTCGTGCTGGATACCAAAACCAAAAAGACGAAGAATTTGCTCTTTTTCATCCCCACGCCGCAATTTCTGGAAGTTTTGCAAGTCTTCGACCAGTACCAGCGTTCGGCCACCATCTGGTCTCCCGACAGCGAAAACATCGTTGTGCCAGTGTTGATCAACCGGGAATCCGCCGCTATCGTGGTGCTGGCAGCATCCGGGAATCTGGAGCCGCGCCCCATCGCGGATGGCTGGCTGGCATTTTGGTCGTGGAAGTGAATTCTGCGTAAAATCTCGACGGGCGGACAGAGAAGAGGCCGCTAAGCTCAAGACACCAACTCGAACTCGAAACGCATCCGGCGCACCCAGACTCCTTGTTCGTGACAGACGGCCAGCGTTTTTTCGGCGATTTCGTCGTTGCCGGAAAAAGCAGCGGAGAGAATCACCCCCTCCACCGCTTTTTCTGCCAGAATGGATTCCAATTGCTCTGGGCTGCCCAACACTTCGACGCCGTGAATCCGCCGGCCCCACTTGAACGGGTCCGGGTCTACAATGCCAATCGGGTGGTATCCCAACCCGGGGTTTTGCCGGATCCAGCGCAGGGCCATTTCACCGACATCACCTGCCCCCACCAGCAATACGCGCGCTTCCTCCCCTCTGGTGTGGGTAGCCCCTCCGAAAATTTGGTCGAACAGACGGAAAGAGGAGCGTGAGGCTGCCAGCCCCAGCAGCAGAAAGATGGTGAACAAAAACAATGTGCCCAACGAAAGGGCTTGGGGCAAATACACCCCTTGGACCACCCCGCTAAGCGCCGCGCTGCTCAGCGCCGCGATCCCAAAACGCACCAGATCGGTGATCCCAAGGTATCGCCACACGCCTCGATACACTCCCAGCACGAAAAATGACAGATATGCGCTGCCCACCACCACCGGCAGCGAGCGCAACAGAAGCTCGGTGTTGGCCGCGTTGAGCGAGAAGCCAAATCGGACCCAAAACGCCAGGTAGTAAGCGATGCTGATCACGAAAAAATCCAGCACGATTTCCAACACCCTGCGTTTGTAGGTTAATTCCAGCATGATGGTGGTCAGGGGTTTGGGCGCGGTAAACTCCTGGGTGTGGGATGTTTCGATGATTTTCAGGCGGCCCAGATAGGCGGCCAGCAGCGCAAAGGAAAGCACGATCACTGGAATCAGCACCAAACCCAGGCTGTAGTCCAGTGATTCGAGCACCGCACCCACCACGCCGGAGGCCAGCGCGATGGCGTACAGCACCAGCACGGCCTGACGCTCCGAAAGCCCGAACGCGACCAGACGGTGGGAGGTGTGGTCCCGCCCCCCCTGAACCGGGGACTGGCCGCGCAGCAGGCGCGTAAATGTGACCAGCGCGGTATCCAGGATCGGCAATAGAAAGATGAGGGTGGGGACGCTCATCACCGCGAACACGTTGGAGGCCTGCGGCTTGCGCGCAATGGCCAGCGCGGCCAGCGTGAACCCCAGAAACAGGCTGCCGCTGTCCCCCATGAAAATCGAGGCTGGAGGAAAGTTGAACACCAGGAACCCCAGGATGGCCCCCGCCAGAGAGAGTGAGAAGACGAGCAGGCCCTCCCCCGGCGTTTGCCAGAAGAAGAAGCTAATGATGCTGGCGGCGATGAACGAAATCCCGCCAGCCAGCCCGTCCATGTTGTCGAGCAGGTTGATAGCGTTGGTGATACCCACCAGCCAGACGACCGTAATCAGGATGTTGAGCAACGCGGCGGAAAAGAAGCCGGTGGTATAGCCGGAAAACACCACCACAGCCGCGGCGCTAATCTGTCCCACCATTTTCGCGGGCGGCGTCAGCGGCCTGAGGTCGTCATACAGGCCTACCGCGAACATGATGGCCGCACCGGCCAGCAGCCCCCAGGGAATTTCCAGACCGCCTTGTGCGAAAAACAGCCCGCCCAGGAAGGCCAGAAACATCCCCACCCCCCCCAATACCGGGGTGGGTTTCTTGTGCCAGCGGTCCTGGCGGGGTTGGGCAACCTTTCCGAGCCGAAAACTCAGGCGGCGAACGAGCGGGACGAGCAGCAGGCTCGTTGTCAGCGAGACGCCAAATGCGAGCAGGGGCATGTTGTCTCAGCAGGAAAATGGTTCAAGGGTTTTGTTGTTGCAAGAAGTTGATCAGCTCTTGCACACGCGGTTTCTGATTTTCGGGAGCGTTCGCTAACGCAATATTGGCATGCACCAGCGCGCTGGCTTTATCTCCGGCCAGGGCATAAACGCGCGCCAGTGCCTCCTCCACCTGCCAGACCTGTTTGGGCCTGGCGATTTCCAGCGCCTGCTGGTAGGTGGCAATGGCGTTCTCATAATCTTGCAGTTCACCGTAGACAGACCCCAAGGCCATCGTATAGTTGAATTTGGTGCCCGACTCGCGCTTCTTTTTGACCCGTGCAATAGCTTCTTGATAGTAGCCAGCCGCCTGCTCCAGCGCGCGCTCTTTTTCGGCTTTATCTTCTGATTTCGCCCCGAAGGCTGTGTAGTATTCGGCCAGGATGGCATAAGTGTTGTGAAAGAAAGGGTCTATTTCCACAGACCGGTTCAGAATTTCGAGCGCCTTTTCGGGTTGGTTGAGCTGGTTGAGGTGCAGGACAGCCCACTCATTCCAGAGCACCACATTGTTCGGGCTGAGTTCCACTGCCCTGGCGTAATAGTCCGAGGCCTTTTGCGCCAGTTTCGAGCGCCGTTGCGGGTCGGAGACCAGCGAGGCCCAGAAACGGTGCAGACGCGCCAGATTCGCCGTGTGATCGGTGTTAAGCGGGTTGATCTTTTGTGCCCTTTCCAGAACGTCCCGCGCCTCCCGCAGCAATTGCTCGCCCTCCTGTGGATTCTGGGGGTATAACAAGCGGGCAAGCTCCAGATAGCCTCTTCCCAGGAAAAGGTAATAATGATCCTGTGCGGGATCGTATTCCTGGGCACGTTTATACAATTCGATAGCCACTCGCCATTGGTCCGGCTGGTTGCCGCGTCCAAATGGCTCGGCCATTTTGAAAGCGGTATCCGCGTGAATGATGCGTAAGTTGGTGAAGTTCGCCAGCGAGAGCACTATGAGCAAGGCCACAGGCGCAGCAACCAGGCTTAAGTTCGGCTTTCTGGCCCCTTTAGCGGGCCACTCCAACGGCAAGAACCACGCCAATGCCAGAAGCAGGAGAAACAAGAAGACGTAGTATCGGGTCAGAAATCCTTCCAAGATGTCAGCTTGCGTAAGAATCCGGGTCAGGCCGTCGATGTCCTGGTTGCCTGCAACACGCAGCAGTGTGACCAACCCCCCAGCGTGAAACAGCCAGAAGAACAGGCTGATGACAGCCGAAATCCCCAGGGTGGTGCCCAAGGCGGGCAGCCAGGTTTCCCGGCGGGTTTCGGGATTTTCCGCGGTGAAGAGCACCCCTGCTGCCAGCCACAGCGTGACCAGCATGGAAAGCACACCATAGGAGGTCTGAAAATCGCGATTGGGCAAGGTGGTGAACGATTTCCACACGATTTGGATGGTCGAAGGAGTGTTCTGATTGGAGATGAAGTCATACCCCAGCGTGGACAGCACAATAGCGGTGATGATCCCCCCGATCACGGCGTAGCGCCGCCAGGATGGCGGGAGCGAGCGACGACTTGCCCGCCCTCCCCTTGAGCTGTTGCGGCGTTTTTGACGCTTGCCGGTTGGCCTCACCCTGGGGGGAGACTCCTCGCCCAGACGGCTTTCGCCTTCTGTGTGGCTGGCTTCGATTTTCCCGTACACACCATGCCCGGTCAGATAATAGCCTACCGCCAGCAACAGGCCGCTTAAAATCCAGAAGTACGTCCGCGTGGCCGCAATCGCGATGCCAAAGTGGATTTCTACGAAATGACCGATGATGGCAGCCAGCACCATCATCAGCGTCAGTGCGCGTAAGCGGCTGCCCTCTGTTTGCGGCGGGGTATATTTCGCGAAGAGTGATATCAGCGCCAGGTAGAGCAGCAGCCCCATCAACATCCCGAAAGGCAATCCAACCCCAAAGAACCCGACTTCTCCCCAATAAACGAAGCCGGCCGCGCTGACAACCCCACCCCCAAGCACCAACCCTAGAAACAGGTTGCGTTGTTTGGAGGTGGCTATCATTCCCAGCCACTTCAACCCGTAATAAAAAATCGAAGTGAACAGCGCCAAATAAGTGAACAGCCCCACAAAACCGGTGATCACAAGCGAGTCCCAGGTTTCGTTGTGGGAGCGGTCCGGGGAGGCATTGCGGGACTCGATGTTCGCCAACTCAGGGGGATAAAACGAATTGTAGGCCACATACATGCTCTCCGGCCCATACCCGATCAGCGGGCGCAAAACATTGAAGCGGTCCTGGCGTCCGTCTGGATATTTGAGCGGTTCATGCGGCGCCACCAGTTGCGCCGCGCCCTTCCAGATCAACACGCGCACCAGGCCAGTGCCGGAATCCACGTCGAACACGTTGCCCAGCCGTCCCAAACCCGAGCGGCTCTGTAAACTCGCCAGCGGTCCGTTCGGGATGCTGAACACGATCAAGAACGCGCCCACCGCGGCTGCGCTACCAATCGTCCCCCACGTCAGCCAACGTTTACCCCAATACAACGACAGCGCCAGCAAGAAAAAGAAAGACCCGCTCAACAAGCCCAACAGCGGGCCGCGGCTGCCGCTCAAGTAAATGGCGATCAACTGGATCGCAGCGGTGAATACGTAAATCGTACCCCGTGCCACATGTGCCGCGGCGTTCTCGTCCTCCTTGAGTATTGCGCTGAAAGAGTCTACGATTTTGCCGAGGGTGAGTGGAAAAGCGATGATCAAATACGCGGCCACAAAAATCGAATTGCCCATGTTGGCCGCGATGCGGCGGCTGACATCCCCGCCCCAGGGCACTGGATCGATCTGAAACCGCTGCAAAATGCCGTATAACCCGACCGGCAGACTGGACAGAATGGCGGTGATGATCAGCCGGTCAACCTGCTCTTTACGGCGCAGATTGCCTGCCAGCGCGGCAAAAATCACAATGTACGACAGGGTGGTATATGTGCCCTGTAATCGCTGGTACGATCCCCAAAAACTGATGCGCGGGGTCACAGAAAACACCGTCGCCAGCAAATACACCCCCACTAACAGCAACACCTGAGGGATCAGCGGCACCCGCAACAACGACTTGAACCACGCCTCTCCCTCTTTTCGCTCCCATTGATCCGCTCCCTGATCGAGCAGCTTGACCACCCATGCGCCCAACGCCACCAGCGCCAGACTGCGCAGCAAGCTCAGTTTGTCCGGCTCGAAAATACGGCTGGAATACACGTTGAAAAAGATCGGCACCACGGCCAAGGCCGCCAGCCACACAGCTTCCATGATCCCTTCGCAATATCGGCTGAGTTTTGTGGGCATAGAGGTTATCCTGGGGTTGGAGTTAGAGTTTGAGTTGAAAGTTTTCGATCTGTTTTGAATGGCTCGCTGGTTTTCAGGAGGATGCCCAACCTTATCATAGATTGACATGGGGATCAAGATTGCACCTCGCAGCAAGGCGATGGCGCTTGAAGCAGGCCGGGACTGTGTAGCCAACGAACGATGCCTGGGCAGTTACCGGTTTTCAACCTCTATCGAGAGCGCATATACCTCCCGCCGGGGCCAGCCGGACTCACGCGCCAGCCGTTTGGCGAGGCGGCTGGGGGATTCTCCCGCGGCCAGACGTTCCCGCAGCATGCG
>Ga0256830_1001154_pt1 | contig 19042 bp, 11 predicted proteins | sample 128326metaG_FD_190537 | JGI IMG/M metagenome (GOLD analysis project Ga0256830, IMG submission 190537) | Hydrothermal vent microbial communities from Lau Basin, Pacific Ocean - 128-326 | ecosystem: Environmental > Aquatic > Marine > Hydrothermal vents | place: Pacific Ocean: Lau Basin | collected... | reverse complement strand
CGGTGGTTGAGGGAAAATAATTTTTATTCGGTAAGCAATTTCGACTCGACGATTGAGTGGGTTGTCGCTGCCATCAATCGTGGGAGAGAGCGGCTGAGTCTCACCAAAGCTATGAACCTTGATACCTGCATATAGCTCAGGCAAACCCGCCGTTACCGTCGCGTCCTTTAGATAAGCAGCTACCGCCTCAGCTCGTTGTTGTGCCAGATTATTATTGAATTCATTGCTACCAGGCTCACTGGTGTGACCGGTGATGGAAAATATCTTGATATCGTGTGATCTCGAACGTTCCACCAACTTGTCGATGGCTTGTTTGTGGTCATCAAGTAGTAGGGATGGTAACCCTCCAAAGGGGAGATCTCTTAAAATAATGCGAAAATGCAGGATGAGTCCTTGATTGCCGAGCTGCGCTTTATGCGTAACAACCTGCTCAATCTTTTCGACTAATTGCTCTCTCTGCTCGATTCTTGACGGGGTTGAAACTGACATAGTCTATTGTCTCCTTTTAACCTTCTGGGTATGCATTCCTTCACGTTGTTCCGTTGCTACTCATGAAAATTAATCAACACATAGACATTATCGACTGTAAAATTTAATTTTGTCTATCCCGTGAATAGGGGATGCCGGTTAAGAATTTTCTCAGGTCGTAGCGCATTCACCGTCTGAGTGAGCTTGATAGGCATACGCATTTGCATTTTAATCAATAACATAACGAAGCTTTGAAGCGGTCAACTGAGGAATTTAGGTTAAAGTTACAGATTACGTCGCGCAATTTCCACAAATTCCACTTTGGAATTTTTGTGCTGGGGCATCGTTGTGCCGATGTTTGCGTTAATATATGTTGGGTCGGCGATAAGATATTTATTTCCCTGGTATGTTATTGAATCGCCGTCTATCGGCATGTTTAATTTAACGGCAGTGGCAATATGCCCTGGGTAGTGTAATCCGACGACATCAAGTGCCAGCAGTTCTTGCACTAGCCAAGCAAATAGAATGGCTCGGTCTTCACAGTCAGAAGCGGGATAGAAAAGGGTTTCTTCGGCGAATAATGGGTTTTCGTAACCAAACTGCTTGTCATCAGTCGCGTAGGTGAGAGAAGTTTGCACGAATCGTAACAGTAAGTTTAGTGCTTCTTGCTCAGTGAGTCCTTTAACGAGAGGACGAAATTGTTCAATAATTTGTTGTCGAGTGGAATTATTTAACTGTGAGTTGAAGAAAATTCCCCAATGCACCTGGGGGTAGGTGCTCATAAAGTCGATTAAATACTTATTCGTGTTACTGTTAATTGTGTATTGCTTATTGGCATACTTAAATTCTAGGTCTCGTTTTTGTTCAGATAAACCCGTTGCCATTAGTTGAGGCAGTTGCATATCAAGTGCTTGATCACTGCCTTTATAGTTAGCGTCATAGGTAAATACTTTGTGTAGCCGCAGTTGCTTTCCACCGTCAAAATCTAAGGCGTAGTATTTCGTTTTATCATATGTGAGATAAGTCGTTGAATAGATTTTTTGTTGACTGGCAAGTAATAGATATATACGACGGTTCTTAAATGCGATGCGTGCTTTATAGCCTGATTTGATTAATACGAACCAAGAAAAGAGTGCTTGTTCATTTTTTCGCTCGGGATAGAGTTTTTCTGCGACTTTGTTGATTAATACGGCATAGGCCCAGTCATTGAGTTTTAGTTGTTGTTTACTGCTTTGCAGTTGTTTTAACAGAGGTTCATATTCTGATTTCGCGAGCAGACTCCATTGTTGACTAATAGTGTCTTTATTTATTCTTCCGCGCAGCGGTTGACGGATTTTTTTGTCGTATGGAAAGATGAGAGGAATACCAAAATTATTGACTTCGATTATATGGCTCTTAACCGGTTGATTGATGATTTGTTGGGGTTGCGGGGAAGGCTTAGGGATTGGTTTCTGCGGCGGAAGTTTGATGAGTACCTGTTTTTTTGCAGATGGTTTGTTGGGTTCTGTTTTAGGCGCTTTGGGAGGGGTAATGATTTTTCTTTTTTCTAATAAAGGTTTGCCCTTAAGGGTATCAAGTTCGATCCAGGTTGCTTTTAAGAAGCCTGCAAACTCTTTGTCTTGTTTGGTTTTATAATTAGAAAATTCATTAAGTTGTTGCATTTTCCAAGTGTTGAAATCGTTTTGGGCCAGGTTTGAAAAAGGTATCAGAGCAATGGTGATGGATATAAAAAATACGGAAGTCCTGACTTTCATCATCTATCCTTAGAGGTTTGGGCGTGTCCGAGAACAGACTGACCTACTGTGAACAAACCTGATTGCGCAGATTTCCCGATCAAACTTGTTCAATAGCGACGGCTATTCGCCTCATATGATCGAAAAATATAGCTGATCAGGCGTGCTTTTTTGGCCATGGGTGGTCTTATGCAGTGAAGCACAGGGATGTGTCAGAGTGTGCGTGACGATCGCTGTTCTCGGACAGCATCCTAGTCTTACATGCCTATGTGGAAATCGTAGTAGTCTACTCACGACTAACTAACGTGCCATAGCGACGACTGTTGCAACTTTATGTTTGATTTTACCCGGTAAAGAATTCATTCGTTGATGCATCGCTAATAAAAAGCTAGCTCCCGTTCCGGTATGGGTGTTTTTGAAGGCATACATGCCTGAGCTATATTGTGGATTTTGTTTTACAAATGTTTTAACTGCGGCAACATCGATGTTGTGTTTTTTGATGATTGCTTCAGCTTCTTTAACCGCTTTTTGCTTGCCTTCGAATAACACCATTTGTGCGCGTGATTTGAAATTGACCTCGCTATCGCCGGAAGTTTCAAGTGGCAGAAATAATACATTGGGGTAGTCAGTCATTACTTTGCTTTGCACTCCATCGCTAGCGGTGGAGGGCAGACACCCAAAGGGTTTAACCGATACCATCATATGTACTTTTTTGTATTTGCTTACATAAACGAGACTGCCTACTTCCATATAAGCCTCACCACCGCCTTGATGTTTATTGTAATAGTCGTGTGCAAGATTCGCCAGTGTTCGGTTGTTTACGGTATTATTGGCCTTCCATCCCATTGCGCCGCGATACACATTATAAAAGGTGTTTAGCGTGCGGCGTAATGCGAATAATTTGAATTCTTTTTTATACGGGTTTTCTCCTTTGCCGATTCCTGCATCCTCTTGTTCTATACCTCGATGATTTTGCGCGACGATTTCACGGGAATATAAAAGATGCTCAATCCATGTTGTAAGTGGCTCCATTTTAACTTCCGCGCCTTCTTCGACGAGCCACTCTTTAAAGTGGTAATTCCCTTGCCCTTCGGTGAGACTGGCCCAAAACTCACCGGTTATTTTAACAATGGGGATGATGCGAGTGTAATCACATTTCACCTCAGCAAAGAATTTTTTTGCTTGACGTAAGTTTTTCAGGATAGGCTTTTTGTGCTGTAGTGCATCGGACATCAATGCCATAGATTTAGATTTAGCAGCCAGGGTAGCACCAGGCTCTATTTCGTAAGGGCGTATTTTATTGACTATACCATTAATTAAATCGCCAATGATGATGGCTTTCATTAAACCGAGTATAAAATCTTTATTGAGGTCGAGACCAGGGCCGTCATTGCCATCACCGTCTAGTTGGCCTACACCTCCGTCTTGTTGAAATAATATAACGCGAAAATTTTTAAACCCGGCATCAATAACGGCTTTGCGATATTCTGATTCATACATGCCAAAGCGACAAGGGCCGCAGGAACCTGCTGTAAGAAATACATATTTTTTTTCAATTTCTTCCTTAGACATCGTTTGGTTTAGTTTTTTCAAAAAATGTACGAGGTTTCCTACTGTGTAATAAGTGGGGTTGCACTGTCCACGATTGCAATATTCTTTACCGACGGTTAAGTCGCTGAAATCAGGTTGCGGCAGACGTTGCGCGTTATATCCTAGCCCGTGCATGACGCCTAAAAAGAGTTCTTCATGGGCTTCGGTTAAGCCACCAAATAATAGTGTAGTTTCACTGCGTTGACTGGCCAGAAATGTAGGTTCTTTGGGTCGATGAAAGTGGATTGTACTTTCTGGGCTTACGCTCGTTTTATCTTTGAACTGTGGGCTCATAGTGATGTCTTGCTGAATCATGTTCTTTTGATTAAGACCTTGATGCATGAGATTAGTCCTTTTTGTGAGTTGGGGTTAGATGAGTTAGGAATGAGGTAGAAATACAATACCCGCAAAAAGACAAGTAAGGCGGGTATTTTAATAAATGGTTCATTCCTTAGGCCTAAGCGATGCTACATGTAGACTCTTGAACAACGGGTATATCGACGAGTTTCACATGACTACGTGTTTTCAAATTTCGTTCGTATTGACGCAATGCATACATTATAGTTTCTACTCGAATCTTGATGGAGCCTGTAGGACGGTTTTCATCTATATCATGAAAGGTGAAAAAAGGTGTTTGAGTCTTTTCTAAAATTCCCTCAATGATATGGTATACCGGTGCATCCATGCCGCATTTAAAATTACTTAAGTCAATAACTGTTAGATTAGGATGTCTTGCGGCATATTTTGCCGCCCATATTTTTAAATTGGTGTTCGCACTATAGGGGTTGCCAAAGACATCTGTAATGTCTTTGCCGTGTTTGATTTTTCCAGATTTAATATCTTTTCCAAATAAGGCATTTAGCTCATCTGCGGAATCTGGTAATGAGTCAACAAACAGTATTGGAAACCCTTGTTTCTGTATTTCATCTACAATTTCGTGGTTTAGTCCTGGATCAAGGTGATAAGGCCTACCTATCATCAGTAAGCCAACCTCGTTATTTTCTTCTAAGCCTTGCAAAACTTTGCGGCCTTGTTTTGTTTGTAGGTCGTAATATCGATCCATCGCTTCCCAGGCTTCTTTTACGGCAAGGGCATTTTCTTCCAAGCCTAAATCCAATATTTCGGCGAACGAATCATACATTTGTTTTACCACTAAATTGGGCTCGTTAAGATGTATGGCATCGTCAATATAGTGTATTTCGTGATCTGAAAATAGGTCTTTTTCTTTGGTGAATGCTGCGCGACAGACATTGGATGCTGACTGAACGCTTGGGCATGAGCGCGAACCGAGGGTGTGCGTTAGTCTCTCGTGGAGTGAGATAATGGATGGAAAATAGATCACATCGACGTTCTTTTTCATGAGCAGATTATGGATGTGAGATATCGCAATTTTTGATGGAAAGCAGGGATCAATGGATCCGCGTTTATAGCCTTCTTTATAGAGTTCTTCCGAAGTGAAGTCAGACCAGATAATTTTTTTAACCCCGAGTGCCTCGAAGTAGGTGCGAAAAAATGGTGCGGATGAGTACATGTTTAGCACACGGGGCATGCCTATGCGCAGTTCTTCACGTTTTTTAATAATGTCGACAAATTGTCTCTCAGCATTGTTTTTTCCCCATGGCGTGCTAATTATATTGCGTAGTAATGTATGGTCGGGGCGCGCAACAATCGGGGGTTTATAGGAACGAAAAATTTGTTTGGCTGCGCTGGCAACTAGATTGGGATAGAGTCGAGTGTTGGCTTTTTGGTTGATGTTAATGGCTTTGAGTTCTTCTACATCGGTTGTCGCGCCTTTTTCACAGGTTGCGATTATAAATGCAGATTTTTTTCCTGAGCTGGTTTCTGTATTGACAAAGGTTCGTAAACATTTGTTTTTACAAAAATAGCATCGTGTATCTTCATTGCGGATAGTTGTATAGGAGAGGTCTTCTATTTCCGGTAGGCCAATAAATTGGGTGCTTTTTGTTGCCGTGATTTTTTTAGCTTCTAGGGCGCAGCCAATAGCACCTGCGGTTCCGCAATATTTATGTACTTGCACATCTGCTTCTGGAACACGTTCTTTAATATAATCAACCTGGGCTTTAACGGCCGCCATGTTTCTCTGAGTCCCGCCTTGTAAGATGAAACGTGTTCCAAATTTTTTGAGGTTCGGTTCTTGGGCGATATAGAGCCAAATATTTTTGGGTAATACTTTTGCGAGTCCTGCCATAATTTCATGGCGCTGCCATCCTAGCCGCTGAAAGTTAACAATATCTGATTCTAAAAATACCGCGCAACCATAACTAAAGACTGGTGTTGTTTCTGCGCGAAAGGCTTCTGTCGCATATTCTTCCACGGGTAGACCAAAACGTTCAGCGGTATTTTGCAAAAAATATCCGTTACCGGCGCTACATTGTGTATTGAGTTTGAAATCTTTTACCACACCATTTGTAATGAATATGATTTTAATATCTTGGCCGCCAACATCAATGATGACATCAATGTCGTCATAATAATGTAGCGCGGCTCTGGAGTGGGCAACGGTTTCAACTAGGCCAATGTCGGCATCGAGAATATCTTTTAAAATGTCTTTCGCGTAACCGGTGGTACCTACCCCTTGGATATCGAGCTTGGCTCCAGTTTCCTCGATATTATTTTGCAGGTGTTTAATAATGACCTTGGCATCTGCGATGGGGTTACCTACTGATAATTGATAGGCCTGGGTGATGAGTTCGCCATCTTCACCGATTAATACGCCTTTTGTCGATGTGGAGCCGCCATCAATTCCAAGCCAGGCTTTAATGGTTTTGCCAGTTTGGGCGAGAGGGACTTTGGGGGCAGGTGTTGCTTTATATTCATTTAGAAAGTGGTGTAATTCAGCATCATCGACGGTGAGACCAGTATCCGCAACGCCATCTTGTAATGAATGTGTGCGTCCACCAGTGACAAATTTTTCTAATTGTTCAGTTCCCGTATATAGGCCAATATTTGCCGGTTCGGTTATTCCGTAGAGCACACAGCCGTAGGCAGCATATAATTCTGCGTTTTCAGGAACGATAATTAAGTCTTCAGGATTCTCAATATCGCCAATCGGTATGTTGCGTTCCGCCCAAATTTTGGGTATGGCTTCTTTCCATGCATCGCGCATCGCAGGAATAAATGTATTTGGGCCACCGAGCAATAATACTTTGGGCAGCAAGGTGTTGCCACGAGTTAACACGGATAGATTTTGTTGCACAATGGCGGAAAATAAAGAGGCCATCAGCTCGTCACTAGCAACGCCTTGTTTTTGTAATCCGTTAATATCGGTTTCTGCAAAAACGCCACACTTGCCTGCAACCTGATGTATTTTTACCCCGTTATACGAAATGCGTGTTAATTCTTCTCCGCTTAATTTTAATTTCGCGCAGATTTTGTCAATAACAGCGCCCGTGCCACCGGCGCATTTATCGTTCATGGATAAGATTTTTCTTTTTTGTTTGGTTTTAGGGTCAATGCTCCAGATTATAATCTTTGCATCTTGTCCGCCAAGTTCAATGACTGAGCCGACATCTTGATAGCGTTCTTCCACCGCTAAGCTGACCGCATTGACTTCTTGAACAAACTTTGCCCCGATTAAAGGGGCGACATTGGCGGAACCCGAACCGGTCATAAAAACTTGAGTGTGGCGCTTGGTGATTGCGTAATTTTGATTAATCAGGGATAAAAATTCGAGAACTTTTTCGGCTTGTTTGGTGTCGTGACGTTGATAATCACTCCACAAAATTTCTTGGGTATTTGCTTCGGCGACTACCGCTTTGACGGTCGTTGATCCTACATCTATCCCTATAATAAGATTCGCTTGTGCCATGAATTTCCTAGCTTTTTGTTGTGCGCTTTTCTCAACGTTCGCGTTAAAGTAAAGCGGTATGTAAAGTAAGTATTGCTTGACGCGTTAAGCAAGGATAATCCTAGCACTCGTTTTACAAGAAATCCAAATTAATTCCCAAGTAAAATTCTTATGAATGGCTGTCTATCATTGGCTTCACATAAACACAAAAAGCTTCTCAGTCTTCGGTTTTAGGAATTGCTGAGTATGTTTGCCCTAAGAGCTTGTTCGAGAAATAGAGAACCTACTGTGGAAAATCTATTTCGGCCCCTTTTTCCGAATGAATTCGTTAAATAAAGCCCACTATTCGCCTTATTTATTCGAAAAAAGGGGTTCAAAATAACTTTCCCGCGCATTGGAGTTATGTGTTTCTATTGAGTTCCGGTAGAGTTCTACCGACGAAACGTTGTTTTTTCTCGTGCAACAAAAAACACCCCCGCAATAATCATTGTCCCACCTATTATTTGTAATATTCCCACGGTTTCGTCGAGCAAATAGAATGCGAGTGTAATGGTGATTACAGGCCCGGTGGTTGCAATTATTGAGGTACGTGATGCACCAATACGCTGAATTCCTTCGGCCATTAAAATCAACGGCAAAACCGTTGAGAAGATGGCCATCGGGAGTATTAGTGCGTAGACCTCCAGGCTTTTCACAAAAATATCTAATCCATGAAGAGTAAAAGCGTGTGCCAGCGTGGCACCTGAGGCGGCAAACATTGCGTATGCGGTAAATCGAATGGAGCCATGCTTATTTATAGGTTTAACACTGACCACCGTATAGATTGCAAAGGTGATTGCCGCGCCAAGAACGAGTAGGCTGCCTTTAATCATATCGTGAGTAAATACCGCAGCTTGCTCCATAAAAACCACGACTATACCGCAATAACTCACTAGTAATGCAATGATTACCGTTCGTGTTATTTCTGCGGGGCGTATGAATAAACTGATTAATACTACAAAAGTAGGATACAAAAATAGAATGAGTCGTTCGAGGCTCGCTGGAATATATGCAAGTGCGGTGAAATCTAATAGTGCGGATAAATAGAAACCTATGGCGCCAAGAAAGAGAAACATCGGAACATGGCTTGAGTTGAATTTTATCCCCGGCTGTTTTTTATTCGCATAGAATAATAGCAAAATAAAAAAGGGCAGCGAGAGTACTAAACGAATAGCGAGTATGCTAATAGCATCTATTTCAGGATCTTCCAGGTAGGTCAGTTTAATGAAGATAGCTTTCAGTGATAGCCCGAGTGTAGCTAATAGGACATATAAAATGCCTACCATTAAGCCGTTATTTTTGAATGTTTTAATATTTGAAATCATGAAATCCTGCTTAGACTGAAGTTTATTTATTATGAGGCTTATCATGATGGCAAATAAAAAAGGCCGTAGATGAGAACCTCGGCCTTTTCATTGCTTAATTAAAACTAGGTATTAACAATAATAGCCACTGTGGAGTGTTTTCCACCAAGCTAATTGCTTTAATAGGGGGATATGAATTGCGTGAGTTTTAACCATGGCGCTATTCTGCTACGAGATGAGCGGATGTGTCAAGTGGTATTTGGACGAATCTATTCGTATGCTAGAGGTTCCATTATCCTCTGTATAAAGCGTAGGAACACAGTATAATGTGGCAATTTTTTATTTAGCTTTAATAATTTGGTGAGTTGTAACGATGTATTCACAGATATTTGATCAACCGATGTTTTATAAATCAATAGGTGTGCTTTGTGCTGGATTAGTGGTGGCATTTTCAATGCCTGTAACCGCCAACGCAGAGACTGGATTTGAGGGTGAATTTTGGAAAAAGGGGATTCATTTTCAGATAACGGGTGAAGCAATACCGATTGCTGAAGATGGAATTCATGACCCAACGAATATTACGGCGATGTATGGTTTACAACTCCCGGTCGAGGCGATGCAAGATTTTCCGCGAGACAATGCGGGCTTATTGGATTGGGTTCAAGCATTGAAGCAAGGGCATATTGCTCCACGTTCGGATGTTACGGGTGAAGCGGATGCCTTAAAACCCTTGGATTTGGACATTCTTTTTACCGATACCGGTGCGCTGCCCAATGTACTGTTTCCGCATCAACCGCATACGGAATGGTTGGCGTGTAAAAATTGTCATCCTGCGGTTTTTGTGAAGAAAAAAGGGGCTAATAATATTCAAATGAATGATATTCTCAGCGGAAAATATTGTGGTTTATGTCATGGCAAGATCGCTTTTCCACCCACTAAAAATTGTATGCGTTGTCATTCGGTACCTAAGACTAAGGCCCAGAAAAAATAGTTTATTTTTGTTCATAGTTTTCAAGTTTTTATTTGAGGGTTAATTTTTGGGAATGTCTTGCAATATGAAGGTTGATATTTCTTCTATTGACATTGTACTTGTATCTACATAGGGAATATTTTCGGTTTGATATAAGGCTTCAACCGAGCGTACTTCATATTGGCACTGACTCCGTTTGGCATAATCGCTATTAGGTCGTCGTTCACGACGAATTTGCTGTAATCGATTTGCGTTTATTGTTAAGCCAAATAATTTATTTTTGAATTTTTTAAGTGCCTCAGGTAACTTTTCAGAATTTAAGTCATCTGTATTCAGTGGGTAATTTGCAGCGCGTATTCCATAGTTTAATGCAAGATAAAGGCAGGTGGGTGTTTTTCCAGTACGTGATACTCCGATCAATATAACATCGGCTTCAGCATAGTTTCGAGTGGTGATGCCATCATCGTTAGCCATTGAAAAATGCACGGTGTCGATCCGATCTTGGTAATTGTCTAGTTTTCCCATTCCATGTGAAAGTCCTACATGTTTTGTCGCTGATAAGCCTAAGTGGTTTTCGATAGGCGCGATAAAAATATCAAAAAGATCAAATAAGAGGCCGTTGCATTGCTGAATTATTTTGCGTGACTCCGAGGCAACCAAGGTGCTGAAGATGATAGCAGGCGTGGCGTTTTTTTCGCAAGTACGGTTAATCTCTTTAACAACTTGGCTAACTTTATCCGCGGTATCTAAATAAGGGTGGCGCGTTGTATTAAAACTTGCATGGTCAAACTGAGTGAGCAGGGTATTGCCTAATGTTTCTACTGTGATTCCAGTGCCATCGGATAAGAAAAAGACAGAATAGGTTTTTTCCGTTGAAGTAGTTTGTTTTTCTGATGCAAGCACGCTCATGTCCTAATGTTTGCTTTTTCCCAAGTGTAACCAGGTTTTAACCACGGTATCGGGATTGAGTGAGATGCTTGATATCTTTTCATTCATTAACCATTCTGCAAAATCAGGGTAATCTGAAGGCCCTTGACCGCAAATGCCGACATATTTATTCTGTTCGTGAGCGGCAGTAATCGCGGTGTGTAACATGGTTTTTACTGCGGCGTTGCGTTCGTCAAATAAAGAAGCGACCAAGCCTGAATCTCTATCTAAGCCGAGGGTTAATTGAGTGAGATCATTGGAGCCAATGGAGAAACCATCAAAATATTCTAAAAATTCTTTCGCTAAAATGACATTTGCGGGAATCTCGCACATCATGATTATTTTAAGTTGCTTATCTCCGCGTTTTAATCCGTTCGCAGCAAGAAGCTCTATGACCTTGCGTGCTTCGTCAATGGTGCGAATAAACGGAATCATTATTTGCACATTATTCAAATTCATGTCATCGCGCACTCGTTTTATCGCGCTGCATTCTAATTCGAAACAAGGTCTAAAAGAAGAGGAGATGTAGCGCGATGCACCACGAAATCCAATCATTGGGTTTTCTTCTTTAGGTTCGTATTGGTCTCCGGCGAATAGGTTGGAATATTCATTTGATTTAAAATCAGACATGCGAATAATAACTGGTTTTGGGTGAAAGGCGGCGGCTAAGCTTGCAATACCTTCTGTGAGCTTTTCTACATAGAAACTAATAGGGCCATTATAGCCAGCGCTCAGTTTGTCTATCTCTTGTTGAACTTGCTGAGTTTGCTTGTCATATTCGATTAATGCCTTAGGGTGTACGCCAATGGTATTGTTAATCAAAAATTCTAAACGGGCTAAACCTACGCCTTTGTTTGGGATGTTGGCAAACTGAAAAGCACGATCGGGGTTTCCTATGTTCATCATTATTTCTACGGGTAGCGCTGGCATAGTACCAGCATTACTGCGTGTTACTTCGAAATTTAGTTTCCCGGCATATACCTTTCCAGTATCGCCTTCGGCGCAAGAAACCGTGATCTTTTGCTCATTGTGTAATAGCTGGGTGGCGTTGCCGCAACCGACAACAGCGGGAATTCCCAACTCGCGAGCAATGATGGCTGCGTGACAAGTTCTACCGCCACGATTGGTTACAATCGCTGCTGCACGTTTCATTATAGGTTCCCAGTCAGGGTCAGTCATGTCGGTCACCAAGACATCTCCAGCATTGACTTGATCCATGTTTTTTATATCGAGAATATTGCGTACCGTTCCGCTGCCTATGCGTTGTCCTATTGAGCGTCCAGTGCAAATAATTTTGCCGTTTTCTTGCAATTCAAAGCGTTCAATATCTGCGCCGGTGTTTCGGCTTTCAACGGTTTCGGGCCGTGCTTGAACGATGTATAACTGCTTGTCAGCTCCATCAAGCGCCCATTCGATATCCATTGGACGGCCATAGTGTTGTTCAATAGTCAGCGCGATTTTTGCTAATTCATGTATTTGAGTATCGTTGATACAAAAACGCATTTGGTTTTCGATAGAGACATCAATGGTTTTGACGAGATCGTGATTAGTTGAGTCTTCGTTGTAAATCATTTTAATCGCTTTGTCACCGCGTGTTTTGCGCAATATGGCAGGGATGTTCTTTTCTAAATTGGGTTTATAGACATAAAACTCATCGGGATTTACCGCACCTTGTACAATCGTTTCACCGAGGCCGTAAGCGCCTGTTATGAACACGGCATCGCGGAACCCTGACTCAGTATCTAAGGTGAAAACCACTCCGCTTGCGCCGATGTCGCTACGTACCATGCGCTGTATGCCGGCGGACAAAGCAACTTCACTATGGTCAAACTGTCGGTGGATGCGATAAGAAATAGCGCGATCATTATAGAGGGAGGCAAATACTTGTTTGACGGAGATGAGAATATTATCGATCCCGCGTACGTTTAGAAAAGTTTCTTGCTGGCCGGCAAATGAAGCATCGGGCAGATCTTCTGCGGTTGCTGATGACCTAACGGCAACGGCTGTACCTGGTGAGTCTGCTAGCTGCTCATAGGCCGATCGGATATCATGTTCGAGATCTTTGCGCAATGGCGTGTTGATAATCCATTGACGTATCTCTTTTCCGGCCTTAGTCAGTGCATTCACGTTATCAATATTCAAGCTTGCTAGGAGTTTTTCAATGCGCTGAGCCAAATTGTCTTGTTTGAGGAAATCACGATAGGCTTGGGCGGTCGTGGCAAAACCATTGGGAACACTTACGCCAGATTTGCTAAGCCCTTGAATCATTTCGCCCAGAGAGGCATTTTTTCCACCGACAATGGGGACATCATTCATGCCGAGGTTTTTAAACCATATGATCGTTTTGTAATCCATCTAGTGCTCCATAGTTGGGTACGAGAGTGTTTCCGGTCAAATCTTTTTTTTTCAGCTAGTTATAAATATTTAGGTGGCTTAATCAAGGATTAAGGTGGTAATTATTTAACGTTATATTTATTTTTTAATCAACTCCTAAGCTTATTGCTTTATCTTTCATGTTAATTCTTTCTTTGACTCATTGGTAACGCTGAAAGCTAGGTGGGCGATTCGTATTTTGTTCAGTTTCTTTCCTGTGTTACTGCGGTTTTTTAACTGATTTATACGGATCATTATTACTAAAGCTATGTCTAATTCTTCAATTTCACATCTAAGTATCAAGCATCGAGTCTTAAGTGTAGTCGGCGACGCTGTGATTGTAATAGGCTTGCTAACTTTTTCATTATTGATGATTGCTGGTATATATGCTGAGACCGCTTATGGGCTTGGTATAGAACCTCTCGCATGCCAAAGTGATAAATTATTAATGAAGGGCAATATTTTTCGCGATGTGAGTGAATGGACAAAAACTTAATATATCTATATCTCAATCGCTAAGGGATGGGCGTGCAACAACCTCTAAAGCCTAAGCTTGATCTTGTTTTCAGCTACTTGCTCGAGCATTATAAAAAGCAGTTTCTGATATCTCATGCCATGGCATAACGTGTGTTTGAAACTGCTGAATGGATTCATAGATTTTTCTCGCCTTTGGGTTTTTGTCTATCATTTCCTCAACTACTTGTGCAGAAATTGTTTTTAGTGCCTTCAATACAGGATCAGGGATTCGCTTAACCTGTACACCGTGTTTTTGTTTTAGGGTTTGTAATGCAATGCTATTGTTGGCAGCAAATTCTGCAAGCATGTCTTGGTTTGCGACTTCACAGGCATGTAATACGATGCTTTGCAAATCCTTAGGCAAAGCTTTTAAGGCTTGCTCATTAATAATGCACTCTAGCGTGCTACCGGGTTCTTGCCAGCCTGGGTAATAATAATATTTAGCCGCTTTGTGAAAACCGAATGCGAGATCATTATACGGGCTAATCCATTCTGTGGCGTCGATGGCACCACTTTTTAACGCAGTGAATATTTCACCGCCAGGAATGGTGACGGGAGTTCCCCCGGCGCGCTGAAATACCTCGCCACCGATGCCGGGTATGCGCATTTTTAGCCCTTTGAGATCATCCAATGAATTGATTTTTTTGTTAAACCATCCTGCCATTTGTACTCCGGAATTACCGGCGGGTGAGGGGATTACAGCAAACGGTTTATACAGCTCTCGCCACAGTTCGATACCTCCGCCTTGATAGAGCCACGCATTCATTTCTTGGCCGGTTAGCCCGTAGGGAATTCCGGTAAAAAAGGGTGCCGAAGGTATTTTTCCTTTCCAATAAAGAGAGGGGCCGTGCCCGATGTCTGCACTGCCGTTGGCGACCGTGTCAAATACTTCAAATGCAGGCACAAGCTCGCCGGCACCATAGACTTTAATCTGAATTCGGCCCGCGCTCATTTGCTGGATGAGCTTTGCGAGTGTATTAGCTCCCGTGCCGAGTGCGGGAAAATTTTTTGGCCAAGTGGTTATCATTTTCCACTTTATTTTTTTTCCTGCATAGGCCTGAATACTGGCCAATCCAGAGCCTAGAATCGTGCTACTAATGCTTGCTGTTTTTAAAAAGCTTCGTTTGTCCATTGCGCTTATAGTTTTCTTGCATTGAGGTAGGCGCGTTCGGAAATATCATGCCAAGCCATTACATTTTTTCTGAAGGCACTGAACGACTCAAAAACCTTTTTTGATAGTGTATCTTTGGCTGCAATATCTGCGATGACTTCATCAGATAGTGTGCGTAAAGTTGTTAATACGTCATCGGGCAAAGCCTTTAATTGAACCTTATGTTTGCCCGTGAGTGTCTGTAAAGCTTGATTATTGCGTGCTGTATATTCAGCTAGCATGTCTTGATTGGCAATACGGCAGGCTTGCAATACGATGGATTGCAGGTCATCTGGTAGTTTTTTCAGTGCCTTTTCATTGATAAAACACTCCAGGGTAGTACCAGGTTCATGCCAGCCGGGATAATAATAATATTTGGCGGCTTTGTGTAAGCCAAAAGCTAAATCGTTATAGGGGCCTACCCATTCGGTTGCATCAATGGCACCTGTTTTTAATGAAGTGAAAATTTCTCCACCGGGTAAGCTGACCGGAGTGCCACCGGCGCGTTTTAGGACTTCGCCTCCGAGTCCGGGGATGCGCATTTTCAGGCCTTTTAAATCAGCAGTTGAGTTAATCTCTTTATTAAACCATCCTGCCATTTGCACACCGGTGTTTCCAGCGGCAGTAGGAACAAGTCCGAAAGGTTGGTAAGTCTCAGCCCATAATTCCATGCCGCCGCCGTGATAAAGCCAGGCGTTCATTTCTTGTGCATTAAGACCGAATGGCACGGCCGCGAAAAATTGTGCGGCTTCGATTTTTCCTTTCCAATAATAAGCGGCGCCATGTCCCATTTCGGCCATGCCTCGGGATACCGCATCAAAGATTTCAAATGCAGGTACGATTTCCCCGGCACCATAGACTTTAACCTTCATGCGTCCACCACTCATCTCATTAATGAGTTTGGCGAGATTATTGGCCCCAGTTCCCAGTCCTGGAAAATTTTTTGGCCAGGTAGTTATCATCTTCCATTTGATTTTACGTGCAGCAAATGCTGTATTGGCGCCTACGAGAGAGCTTCCAGCAACCAGCGAACCGGCACCTAGTGATTTAAAAAATTTACGCCTATCCATGTATTCTTCCGTTGTTTATGTTAACAATATGCCCACAGTCTACCGAGGCGTTATTCGGAGCGCAAATTGAAATATTAAGCTTCGTGACAATGAACAAGAAAAGAAGCCTCGTTTCAAAAGTCTTAAAGTATCTGGCACAGATGAATCGCTTTTTAATCAATTGGAGTACCGAATGACATCGGTATAATGGCTGACATACACATACTATTGAGAAACTTATGAAATACACCGATTTGCGTGACTTTATTAAGCAACTGGAAAATCAGAATGAATTAAAACGGGTAGCGCCTACGGTTGATCCTTATTTGGAAATAACTGAAATTGCAGATCGAACCTTACGTGCAGAAGGCCCGGCGCTGTTATTTGAGTCGCCTAAAGACAGCAAAATTCCATTGCTGGCAAACTTGTTTGGTACGTCTAAGCGTGTTGCACTCGGGATGGGTGCGGAAGACGTTACTGCCCTGCGTGAAATTGGCAAGTTGCTCGCTATTCTTAAAGAACCTGAGCCACCTAAGGGTATGCGGGATGCTTGGGAAAAACTGCCTATCTATAAGAAGGTATTGAGTATGGCGCCAAAAATGGTGAGCAAACCGCCGTGCCAACGTAATGTGATTGAAGGGGATGATGTTGATTTAAGTATGTTACCGATTCAAACCTGTTGGCCAGGTGATGCAGGGCCATTGATAACCTGGGCGCTAGTGACGACTAAAGGGCCGCATAAAGATCGTCAGAATATGGGGATTTATCGCCAGCAAGTGATAGGTAAAAATAAAGTCATCATGCGCTGGTTGGCGCATCGTGGTGGTGCTTTGGATTTTCGGGAGTTCCAAAAACAGAATCCGGGTCAGCCCTTTCCCGTGGCAGTGACACTCGGAGCGGATCCGGCTACTATTTTAGCGGCGGTTACTCCGGTGCCAGATTCATTATCGGAATATGCTTTTGCCGGTTTGTTACGTGGTTCACGAACAGAGCTTGCAAAATGTTTGGGCAGCGATTTACAGGTTCCTGCCAGCGCAGAGTTTGTTTTAGAAGGTTTTATATACCCGGATGAAATGGCCGCTGAAGGACCGTTTGGTGACCACACGGGTTATTATAATGAAGTCGATAATTTTCCCGTGTTTACTATTGAACGCATAAGCTTTCGCGATAACCCGATTTATCATTCGACTTATACAGGACGTCCACCGGACGAGCCAGCAGTGTTGGGAGTGGCACTTAATGAAGTGTTTGTTCCCATATTACAAAAACAATTTCCCGAAATTATTGATTTCTATTTACCCCCTGAAGGCTGCTCATACCGTGTTGCAATTGTGAGTATTAAGAAGCAATATCCGGGACATGCCAAACGCGTAATGCTGGGCGTGTGGTCTTTTCTGCGTCAATTTATGTATACCAAATTTGTGATTGTGACCGATGATGATGTGAATGTACGTGATTGGAAAGATGTGATTTGGGCAATGACCACACGCATGGATCCTGCCCGAGATACTACGATGATAGAAAATACGCCGATTGACTATCTTGATTTTGCATCACCGGTTTCGGGTCTGGGTTCTAAGGCAGGCTTTGATGCAACCAACAAATGGCCGGGTGAAACTAATCGAGAATGGGGCCAGCCTATTACAATGAATGATCAGGTAAAAAAACGAGTGGACGAATTGTGGGCTAGTTTGGGTGTCGATTGAGCATAGCTTAAATATGTTGTCGCTATATTGAGACAGTCTGATGTCAGGACGGTGATCTATTGCACAGAATGCTGATCTTGAAACAGTAATGAAGTACGGGTTTTGCTATCATTCTTCGGCGAATTTTCGTTAGTTTTTACCCGTTTTTTACTTTCAGGGTAGAGACTGCATACATACTCATTTAGATACCGCTATGGTAGTCTTGTGAGTTCGGTTTTTATTGGCATTTATAGTGCATTAAACTTTCGTTTTGACCTGCAGTTGTGATCTATGTCTATCGGTTGTTCTCGTTGCGGGACGACAGTTTTTTATCGAAAGCAATAAGCAAAATCTAATAAATGAAAAACATAGGAGTATGCTTCGGGGCGATGAATGTCGGTCTTGAGCAGGTTCCAAGGAAATGAGGTAGAAATATGAGATTAACCCAGTTTTTGGTATTAAGTTCCTGTTTGTTGGCATTGGGCTGTCAAAATGACAGCCTCAACGATAGTCCAGGCGAAGGCGATCAAACTCAAACGACGGCCGCTTCAGTGGTGTTGTCTGATAATGACTTTGGTACTTTAACCCCGATTCAGCAATATCAAGTTGCTAATAAATTAGCGGCTACCTTATACAAAGGAGTGCCGGCTGATGAGTTTTTTGATTTAGGGCGTGGTATTGATAATTTAAAAGTCGATGGCGGCAAAGATTACCTATCCAAAACTCGTGCAAAGCTTACTGAAAGATTGACGGGTGATGAAATTGATACGATTAGGATTGCAATTACTGCTCGTCATGAATTTAATGGCAATATTACACGCGAAATTGCTGCGCAACCCTTGGCGACTATCAGAGAGTTTCCAATGAGTCGTGATCTGTTCGAAGCGTGGATGGCATATAATTTAGCAAATACCATTTTGTTTTCTCCTGCTGAAGAAATTGAGTCTGCTGATTATGTTGATGTGCAACGAATATACGGCGGATTAGTTCAGGCCATGAGCCGCGACGCAAGTATCAGAGATATCATTCTGACTCATCAGAAATCCCAAGCAAATTGGCGTCGTTTTAGATCACCCGAAGATAATACGCGAGAAATGATCGAAATTTATCTTGGACTTTTTGATAAGGACGCCGATGTTCCCAAGGCATCGATGGCGTGTAAAAACTGGTATCTAACAGATGATGCGGAAGGCTATCAGCTTATTATAGATTATAGTGAAGCGAATACCGAGCCTCAGAAAGTATTAGATACATGGGTAACGAGTTGCGAAGATTTTTATGAGTTAATTGCAAATCATGTTTTAGTTATTCCACGAATTACCACTGTTTTAGTTAATCGATTTTTTCCTACGGCGAGTTCGGAACAACGAGCGAGTCTTGTGCAAGATATCGTGGCTAAAAACCCTGTGAGATTTCACGATATCTTTTTG
>Ga0256830_1001153_pt1 | contig 19046 bp, 15 predicted proteins | sample 128326metaG_FD_190537 | JGI IMG/M metagenome (GOLD analysis project Ga0256830, IMG submission 190537) | Hydrothermal vent microbial communities from Lau Basin, Pacific Ocean - 128-326 | ecosystem: Environmental > Aquatic > Marine > Hydrothermal vents | place: Pacific Ocean: Lau Basin | collected... | reverse complement strand
AAAACAGAAAAAGGGAGATGTTAAAAAACATACCGAAGGGAAAGGTTGACGGATCAAACTTATCCTCTGCAACAATATACTTTATTGGGAGAGGGCATCAGAGTATAGAGAGGAGAGAGCTACCCCGGAACCGGGAATTCCTTATAGGAAGGGGTACAATTAATTGTGATTTAGCTATTAAGGATAAAAAGATATCCTGGGAACATGCAAAAATAAGACCTGAGGAGGAAGGGTATATCCTTTATGACTTAGCCAGTGACTCGGGGGTAAAAGTTAACGGCAGAAAAGTCCTGAAAAAGAAGCTCGAAAACGGGGACAAGATAAAAATAGGCAGGACTATACTTATTTTTGAGTGCCTGCCGAAGGATGCTGAGGAAAGAAGGAAACATCTCAGGATTAATGTTCCCCTTGAGTGTTCTATCCTTTCCAAGCCCGATGAGTCCTTCTCCGGTGTAACCCGGGATATAAGCCTGGGAGGAGTGAAATTCGAGGCCCATGCCAGGCTGCCCCTGGAAGGTGTATTAGAGTATCAAATTTCTTTTGATAGTACTATAATCAAGGGGCTGGGAGTAGTCAGATGGATAAAGCCCATCCTGCCTGATAAAACAAAGTATCTTGTAGGCATGGAGTTTATTGAGCTCTCCGAGGAAGCAAAGAAAAGATTAGAAAAACTTATCATTCAAAAGATGGAAGAATAATAACTTCTTTTGAAAATTATGTGATTTCTCTGGTAAAATGTGGAGGCAATGTAAATCGGGCATTGTAGTGTTCTAATTTGCCGGGGTGGCGGAATAGGAAGACGCGCAGGCTTGAGGGGCTTGTGGGTATATCCCGTGCGGGTTCAAGTCCCGCCCCCGGCACCAGGATTTTTTGGTTTTGCAAGGCTATAACTTAGCACATGAATAATCCCCTGGACTTATTCTGGCGCTTTTTAATAATTGCAGGTATTCTTCTGATAGTAGCAGGAGGGATAATTTTTTTATTAACTAAGATCCCTGGTCTGGGTAGATTACCCGGCGATATTTTTATCCAGAGGAAAAATTTCACTTGTTACTTTCCCATTGCTACTTCTATTCTCTTAAGTATTATCCTTTCCCTTGTTTTAACTCTGATATTTCGCGGCAGATGATAAGGCTTCTTCTTTTACTCCCCTTTTTCTTTTATGTCTTTCCCCTTTATGCTCTCGAGATAAGAGTAAGGCTTCCCAGAGAAGAGCTTCTTTCTGCCAGGAATGAGGTGGTAATAAAAGGGGCGGGTAAAAATAAAATTATTTACTCTCCTTCCGGCAACCTGCGGACAAAAAACAACAGTTTAATTTACCGGGGCAGAAATTGGGGAGACAGCATGGAGTTTTTACCCAGGGATAAAGTCTTCCAGTGGGGAAAGAGGAAATATCGGGGATTTTTAAAGATTTATTTGCGCGGGAATCAAATAATACCGGTAAATTATTTAGACATAGAAGATTTCTTGCGGGGAGTTATAAAGGGAGAGATTTCTCCCTCCTGGCCCCGCGAAACACTGAAGGCACAGATAGTGGCGGCTCGCTCCTATGCTGTGTATTCCATGACCGGAAAGAAACTTTTTGATTTGGCGGCGGGAACAGGTGATATGGTTTATGGAGGTATTTACTGGGAGGATGCCAGAATAGATAAAGCGATAAAGGAAACGAAGGGAGAAATATTGCTGAGGAAAGGGAAAGTGGTTCCCGGGTATTTTTCTGCCTGTGCCGGCGGACGTACTGAGTGGGCAAGCTGGGTATGGAAAAGTGCGCCAGAGTATTTTGTGGGTGTATCCTGCCCTTTCTGTAAGGATTCTCCCTATTATCGCTGGAAACTGAAAATAAGCAAAAGTGCTTTATCGCGTTATCTGGGGGTTAAGGGGGTAAGAAACATGGAGATTATCAGTTTTACTCCTTCCGGAAGGGTGAACGAAATAAAAGTTATGGGACGAGAGGAAGCCAGGGTATTTGCAGGAAATACCTTCCGGAAAATGATCGGCTATTCCCGCCTGCGCAGCACACTTTTTACTTTCAAAACAGGGTTGTTTTTTATAACATTTTCCGGCAAGGGCTGGGGACACGGGGTAGGCCTGTGTCAATGGGGAGCAAAAAAGATGGGAGAGTTGGGGTATTCCTACAAAGAAATATTGAAATTTTATTATCCATTTGCCGAGGTTTCCAATTATGAGAAGAAGTGAATTTGATTTTTATCTGCCTCCTGAATTAATTGCTCAGGAACCGCCAGCCCGGCGTGGTTTTTCCCGCATGATGGTGGTAGAGAAAAGAACGGGAAAGGTAGCAGATAAAACATTTCGTGAGATAACGGAGTTCTTGCAGGAAGGGGATGTGATAGTGCTTAATGATGTGAAGGTTATCCCTGCGCGGTTAAAAGGAGAGAAAAAAGGGACGGGCGGAAAAGTAGAAATCCTGTTGTTGAAAGAAAAGGATGAAAATATCTGGGAAGTATTGGCAAAAGGGAGAAAACTTAAGGAAGGGGCAGGAATTATTTTCCCGCGAGAAGTTGAAGCAGAAGTAATACATGATTTGGGAGCAAGAAAAGTAGTGAGATTCAAAGCTCCTTTTCTCCTGCGTAAAATATTGCAGGAAATTGGCGAGGTCCCTCTTCCCCCCTATATAAAAAATCCCACTAAGCGTAGTTTCAAAAAATACCAGACAGTCTATGCCAGGAAAGAAGGAGCCATAGCCGCTCCCACGGCAGGCTTTCATTTCACTGAAAGTATTCTCAAGCAGCTGCAGGATAAAGGAGTAAGCATTGCCTTTCTTACTTTATACGTGGGAGCAGGAACATTCTTGCCCATAAAGACAGACATCATAGAAGAGCATCGTATGGAAGAAGAATACTTTGAAGTGAGTAAAGAAACCTCCCGAATCATAAACAGAAGCAAGGAGAAAGGGGGTAGGGTGGTGGCAGTAGGGACTACGGTGGTGCGTACACTGGAAACAGTGGCTGAGAACGGGAAGGTTTACCCGGTGCAGGGGAAAACAGGCATTTTTATAATACCGGGTTATAAATTTAAAATTATAGATGTGCTTCTGACCAATTTTCACCTTCCTTCTTCTACTCCGCTACTTCTGGCCTGTGCATTTGCAGGGAGGGAAACAATACTTAAGGCATACAGAGAGGCTGTGAAGAGAAAATACAGGTTTTATTCTTTCGGCGATGCTATGCTAATTATCTGAGTCCTATCCAATAGCCTCAGGACCGCGTTCACCTGTCCTGATTCTTATGCACTCAGCCAGGTCGAGGACGAATATCTTGCCATCCCCGATTTTCCCTGTCTTTGCCCCTTTTATGATGGCTTCTATGGTGGGCTCTACGAAGTCTTCGTTTACTGCTATTTCGAGCCTTACTTTCTTGAGCAGGTTAACCTCGTGTATGACTCCCCGGTAGGTTTCCGTGAATCCTTTCTGCTGTCCGCACCCCAGGGCATTTGTAACTGTCATCTTGAAAACCTCTGCCTCGTAAAGAGCCTTCTTCACATCGGGCAGTTTGTGCGGCTGTATCATGGCAATAATAAGTTTCATAACTCTCCTTCCTTTCTATTACTGGGTAGTAAATATCTGGAACCCGGCATAAGATTCCATGCCGTGTTCCCCAATATCTAAACCTCGCAATTCTTCCTCCCGGCTGACCCTTAATCCTATCAGTTTATCAATACATTTAAAAACAAGTCCCATGCTAATCAGGATAAAAACAATTACAGCAGTTACTCCCAAAAGCTGAATGCCGAGTTGTTTCAACCCCCCTCCATAAAACAACCCGTTATTTGCCAGCCCCAATGATGCTTGCCCAAACAAACCAATGGATAATGTTCCCCATATCCCGTTGAAGCCATGCACGGGCACTGCTCCTACTGGGTCGTCAATCTTTAATTTGTCCAGCAGCATGACTCCCAGCACAACAATAATCCCTCCGATTCCCCCGATAACAATTGCTGCCCATGGTTCTACAAACGCACAGGGAGCAGTGATAGCTACCAGCCCGGCCAGGGCCCCGTTCATAGCCATGGATAAATCTGGTTTGCCAAACAGCTTCCAGACAATCAGCATAGCAGTGATTCCTCCCATGGCGGCAGCCAGGTTGGTATTTATAGCTACTCTGGCAATGAGGTTGCCGTTACTGACTCCCAGGGCAGACCCCGGATTAAATCCGAACCAGCCGAACCAGAGGATGAAGACTCCCAGGGCAGCCAGGGGGATGGAATGCCCTTCGATAGCATTGACTTTTCCATCAGCATTGTATTTTCCTATTCTGGGGCCCAATATCATTGTCCCGATAAGTGCGGCAAATCCTCCTACAACGTGCACTACAGTAGAACCAGCAAAATCAGCAAAATTTAATTTGGCCAGCCATCCTCCTCCCCATATCCAGTGACCTACCAATGGGTAGATGAGTGCAGAGATAATAAAAGAGTAGATGATATAAGCAGAAAATTTCATTCTCTCTGCCATGCCTCCTGCTACAATTGTAGCCGCAGCTCCACAGAAAGCTGCCTGAAATAACCAGAAAGCATAGAGAGGTACATTTGCTCCTGATTGGGCTCCACTCAAAAACCACCCCTTTAATCCTATAAAATCGTTCCCCAACCCGAACATAATAGCATAGCCGAACATAAAGAAACCTATAGAAGCCATACAAAAGTCCAGGAAATTCTTGGTTAATATGTTACAGGTATTCTTGGCTCGGATGAAGCCGGCTTCTACCATACCGAATCCTGCCTGCATAAAAAACACCAGAAATGCTGCGATAAGCACCCAGACTGTATCTACCCCCACTTGAGTGGCATATAATATTTTAGTCTCGGCAGAAGCCAGAATTGGGAAGAAGAGAGTAGCTACTATAAAAAACAGCATTAATCCAAAAGTTTTTTTACACATCCTGCACTCCTTTCCTGATTTTGCTGATAAATAAAGGCGTTTCACCGCGGGGCATTCCGCAGTAAAACGCCTTTATTTCCAATGGACTTTTACAATATGGGCAATAATTTGTCTAACTCGTATTTTGTAAGCTGTATGCGGTAATCTTCCCACTCATTTTTCTTTAGCTCAATGAACCTGGTGAAAACGTGTTCCCCCAGGGCTTTTCTGACCAGTTCGCTTTGTTCAGTAACGAGTACGGCTTCTCCCAGGCTGTCTGGCAGGGATTCAATACCCAGTGCTTTTCTTTCTTCGTTGGATAGATGATAGAGGTTCTTTTCCATGGGGTCGGATAATGGGTAGTTTTTCTCTATCCCTTCCAATCCTGCCTGCAGCATTACTGCAAAAGTGAGGTATGGATTACAGGCCGGATCGGGACATCTGAGCTCTGCTCTTGTGGCATTTTCTTTGCCCGGATGGTACATGGGAACCCTGATAAGGGCTGAGCGGTTCCTCTTGGACCAGGCAATGTAAACCGGTGCTTCATAACCGGGAACCAGTCTTTTGTAGGAGTTTACCCACTGTGCAAAAATGGCACTCATTTCCCGTGCATGGGCAAGTTGTCCGGCAATAAATTTCTTGGCTACGTCAGATAGGTTATATTTGGCTTCAGGAGAAAAGAAAACATTCTTATCTCCTTTGAAAAGAGATTGGTGGGTATGCATACCACTTCCGTTCTCGCCAAATAAAGGTTTGGGCATAAATGTAGCATATACACCAAATTTCTGGGCTATCTCTTTAACCACTATCCGGTAAGTAATTACATGGTCAGCCATCTCCAGAGCATCACCGTATCTCATGTCAATTTCGTGCTGGCTTGGCCCTACCTCGTGATGTGAGTACTCAATGGGTATCCCCATGTTTTCCAGGGCAAGAATTGTGTCTCTGCGCAGGTCGCTGGCTACATCCAGAGTAGTTAAATCAAAGTAACCACCCCTATCCAGTATTTCTGTAACCTGGTCGCTTTTAAAGTAGAAGTATTCTAACTCAGGTCCCAGGTAATAATGGTCAAATCCCATATCTTTCATACGCTTTAAAGCTCTCTTTAAAACATACCGGGGATCCCCCTCGTATGGCTTGCGGTCAGGAGTTAAAATATCGCATATCATCCTGGCCACCTTCTTTTCCTGAGGCCTCCAGGGCAGAATCTGGAATGTGGATGGGTCGGGCAATGCTATCATGTCGCTTTCTTCGATTGACTGGTAACCTGTAATCGAGGAGCCGTCAAAACCCATCCCGTTTTCCAATGCTCCTTCCAGTTCTCTGTCAGTAATGGCGAAACTCTTGACCTGGCCTAAGATATCTGTAAACCATAACCTGATGAACTTTACATCCTGTTCTTTAACTATCTTTACAATATCTTCTTTACTCTTCTTACTCATCTCTCCCTCCTTTATCTATAGTTACCCTATAAAAACAAAAAAAGACGCCCAAAATCACAAGTTTTTTGAACGTCCTTTTGTCCTCTCCTTAATACAGCTCAAACACAATATAGATATAATATCACTTTTGCACTTAAAAGTCCTCATAGTATTAAGTAAAAAGAGGCGCTATTTGGTAACCTCCAACTTTTTTTGCCACTTTTTGATTATTCTTTTTTTTAATTTATTCACCATTACATGTGAAATACCCAGTTCCTTTCCGATCTCTCTTAAGGTATAACCTTTCAGCAATAGTAAAAATACTTCCCTTTCCCGCCTGCTTAAACCATTATTTCTTATTTTGTCTAAGAGCATTTTCCTGTCTAAGTTCCTTTCCAGGGATTCTCCCGTATCCGGGAGAATATCTTTCAGTGTATCACTATCTTCATTAAAGGGGTTATCCAGGCTTAATACCATTGCTTTGTCTCTTGTCTTTCTGAGAAAGTTTAATATGTAAAATTCACATCCCTTGATTACATAAGCTTCATTTACACCTTCTGGCATGCCGTTTTTAAATCTTTCCCATAAATGCATACACATTTCCTGGTAGAGGTCATCACTATCAATAAAATAGCCACACCCCCTATACCTGAGAGCTATTTTTCTTAATCTGGGAGAGACTTTTTCGTACAGGGTTTTAAAATCCATTTTCCTTACCCCTATAAAAACAAAAAAAGGGACGCGCTTCCGAACGTCCCTTCGTTCTTTCCTGAGCACTAACCTTGTGCTCTGTGTTGCAGAAGTATAGCATAATATAATTATTTTTGTCAAGAACAATCTCCAGGAAGGAGGGCAGCTTGAAAAACGGCAGGAATTACGTATAATCATTCTATACTTATCTTTTGGGAAAGATTAATTCTCGTACGGTGATAAATTTATACCTGTATCCGCAAAAGCTCAAAGAAGGGAAACCTAGATGAAGATACTCCATACAGCTGATTTACATTTAACTGCCTATGAAGATGAGAGATGGCAGGCGTTAAAAGAGCTAATTAGAATAGGGAAGGAAGAGAAAATTGAAGTTTTTGTAATAAGCGGTGACCTCTTCGATAAAGGTATTCATGCAGAAGAATTAAGGCCTAAATTGCGGGAAGTTTTCTCCGGGGTTCCCTTTCGGATGCTAATTATTCCTGGTAATCATGATGTGGATTCTTATTCTCCGGGTATGTTCTTCGGACAGAATGCCACTATTCTAACCCGCCTTGAGCAGCCTTTTAGCTATAAAGAGGCAGTAATATGGGGACTGCCTTTCTCCTCGCTGGAAGGAGAGGAAGTTCTGAGTGCTCTGCGCTTAATAAAGAGGAGTATTTCCCGGGAAAAGAAAAACATTTTACTTTATCATGGGGAGCTGCTTGACGCATTTTTTTCTCGGAAGGATTTCGGTGAAGAAGGGGAAAAAACTTATATGCCGGTGAAGCTTTCCTACTTTAGGGATTTACCTTTTGATTACATACTATCCGGTCATTTTCATAAAAACTTTGATTCCTGGGAAGTGGAAGAAGGAAGATTTTTTGTCTATCCTGGTTCTCCTGTCTCTGTAACCAGGCGGGAGACGGGAAGAAGGAAAGTCAATATATTTGAGTTAGGTGCTCCTCCCCGGGAGTATTTACTTGATACACCGTACTACGAGGAAGTGGCAGTAGAACTGAATCCTTTTACAGACAAAAACCCTCTAAAGTTAATCAGGGAACGTATAGAAAGTGTTCCCTCCTATGCAAAGCTTGTACTCAGCGTGAAAGGTTATATAAATGCTGAAGCAATCAGGATGGATGAGCCGGAATTAGCAAAAAAAATAGAGAAGATGACAGAAAATAAAAACGTGGATAATCTCTATATTGAATTTAAAGATATCCATGCAATATTGAAAGATGAGCTATTTAAAAGGTTTTTAGAAAAATTGGATGAGATGGGTTATGAGGAAGAGAAGAAAAAACATCTGCGGCATATAGCGATTTCTGCCATGATGAAAGCAAGAACATGATGAAAATAAAAGAGTTTTTCATTACCCGCTACGGCCCCCTGCATAATGCAGGGCCATTCAGACTAAAGAACTTTAACCTATTCTTTGGCAAAAACGAGGATGGTAAAACTTTGACCATAGATGCCCTGGTTAAAATGCTGCTCAAAAACGTCAAGGAATTTGAAAACATAGACCGCGTAGAGGAAAGGCCGACCGGTTATGTGGTGGTAGAAAACGAGGAGGGGAAAGAACTTAAGCTTCCGGAGAAAGGAGACTTGGCAAAAATTGCCCGGTTATCCCCGGAAGAATGCAGGAATATTTTTATTATACGAAATAGCGAGCTTTCTATTGGCAGAGATGAAATTTCATTTTACACAAATATAACAGACCGTCTTACAGGGTTGCGGACAGAAGCGATAGCCTCTATAAAAAAAGAATTGCAGAAGATAGGGAAATTAACCAGAGCCGATAGCAGAGGTGGATTATCCGGCAGTAAGGAGTTCGGGTATATTAAACTCAGGATGGAAAAGGCAAGTAATCTGATTAAAAGAATACATGAGTTTCAGGAAGAATTGCAGAGAGAAAAATTTGATGAACTGGAAATAGAATCGGCCAATGTAAGGGAAGAAATAGAAAGGTTGAAACAGGAGCAAACAAGCCTGGAAACTGCCAGGCAAAGGGAAATTTATGAGAAAGGGAAAGAAGCATTAAACAGACTCAGAAAAGCCTTAAAGGATTACCAGGAGCTGGAAATATACACCGAGGAAGAAGGGCAGGTATGGAGGGAAAACCAGAGGAAAATGCAGGAATATATGAAAAGTAAAGATGAACTTACGGCTGACATCAAGGACAAAGAAGCTGAATTAAAAAAGATAAAAGATAAATTGAATGAAAAGGAAAGAGGTTTTCAGATAACAGAGGAGAAAAAAAGGATAGCGGAAGAAATAGAAAGAGAAGTAAAGGAGATTATAAAAAGAGAGCCTGAGTATGAGGAAAAGAAAATAGCCCTGGAGAAGATAACAAGAGAATCAGAAGAGAAGGAAAGGGCATTCAGGCTGCGGGAAAAGAGAAAGGAAGCAATAGATAGGGAGCTTAAACCATATATAGAAGAATACAAAAGAAGAAAAGAGACATTGGCTCTGCAAGAGCCCGGGAATGCCTTTTTTACTCGTTCTCTCCTTGCTTCCCTGTTTTTATTGGGAATATCACTGGCAGGAAGTCTAATCAGGAACCTGCTTATCTTTCATTTTTTTTCCGGGTTATTCCTTATAGTTTCACTTGTTTTCTGGATACTTAAGTTTCAAAGCACCAGGCGTGATGCCGAACTGAATAAACTAATGAAATCATTGCGAATGGAAGGAAAGAAATTCGCTTTACCTGGAGAGGGGGTTGAAGAAATATCTGTTAATATCCAGCAGCTGGAAGAAGAGCATGCTTTATTGAAGGAAGAATTGGAAAGAATGCGGAAAGAGAAGAGTGAAAAAGAGAGCGAATTTAGATTCCTGAAAGATAGGATGCAAGAAAGCAGGAACAAAATCAGCGAGCTTTCCGGATCTCTGGGGTGGGAGAGAGAAGATGTGAAAGAATATTTTTCTAATATAAGACAACTTAAAGAAGCGTACCAGGAAGAAAGTAGTAAATTAAGAACTCTGATTGCTGATAAACAAGCTCTTGAGCAGGCGATTAAGGAGTTAAAGGAGGAAAGAATTCCGGCAATTCAGAAAGCTATAAAGGAAGCAAAGGCAAAAATAGAGGAGATAAAAAAGAAATCGGGAGAGGAGCACCTTAAAGAATACCTGCAGAAAGTGAGCTTGAAACGTGAAAAGCTGGAGGAAGGGAAAAGGTGCAGGAGTATTCTGGAAAATCTTTTTACCCCCGGAGATAAAGATTTGCCTCTGCAAGAAATGATTTCTCACTGGGAGAGAGAAATCTTCGCACGGGAAAAATACAGAGATAAATGCCGGGGGATAGAATACGATGATAAAATTTCTGCCCGGCTAAAAGAAGAATTAAATAATGAGGAAAGTAAATTAGAAGCTTTGCAAGCAAAGATGAGGCAGTTGCAAAGGGAGCTGGAGGATATAGAAAGAGAAGCAAATATGATACTGTCTCCAGAAGAAGATTATATCTCCTGTAAAACTTGTGGAGACTTAAAAGTTGTTAGGGGGAGACTTGAGGAGTTTGTTCGGAAGCACAGGGAGAACCGGGAAAACGTATTAAAAGTGATGGAAATATTTGAAAGAATAGAAGGAGAAGAGCAAAAAAGAATTTCAGAGCTTTTTGGCAAGGATAGTCCTGTTTCAGATTATTTCTCCGAAGTAACCGGGGGGCTTTATCGTGAGGTGCTCTTTAACCAGGAGAAGGAGAGGATAGAAGTATTACGCAAAGATGGGCACAGGTTGGAAGCAAGTAAGCTGTCCGGTGGTGCCTATGACCAGCTCTACCTTGCTATCCGGCTTACCCTGGGGGGGAAACTTATGAAAGGCAAGCAAGGATTTTTTATCCTGGATGACCCCTTTATAAAGGCTGATAGCGAAAGATTAAGAAGACAGGTGGAAGTTTTGAAAAAGATTTTTGCCTGGGGCTGGCAGATTATCTACTTCAGCGCAAAAGAAGAAATTAAAAAGGCCTTAGGCGAGGATATCGACAGCGGCAGGGTTAACTATATTGAGATTCCCGGAATCTTGCTATAAGAAAGACTGTAGACTGGAAGGATAGTGAACAGTAGTGAGTAGCGAGGGAAGATAGTCAATAGTAAACAGTGAACAGTAAGTAGTGAACGGTGAATTGGTTTCCCGGTATCTTAGTATCCTGGTTTTTTGCTCGTATGTCATGCCTGCGGAAGCAGGCATCCAGGATTTTAGACTTTAGACCGTAGACTTTAGACTATAGACCGGGAGAATATGAACAGTAGCGAGTAGATAGTAGTGAGTAGTGAGGGAAGATAGTAAATAGTGATTTGGGTCCCTGTATCATGTGTATTTCCCGTCTAATGTCTAAAGTCTGATGTATATAGTCTAACATGGGGGCATAGGTGGAACTAACAACTCAGGACTCCCGACATATGTCGGGACTCACAACTCTTTTAGACGTTAGACCGGGAAAGTAGTAACCAGTAAATAGTGAACAGTAGTTAGTAGCGAGTAGATAGTAGTGAGGGCTATTCGCGTCTTACTTCTTGTTTTTTTCTTTGACTTCTCTTTTCTGTCCCAGGTAAAGGGAATAGCTTTTACCTTCGCGGGTAAGGACGACTCTCTTCCGTTCTATTTTGAATACTTTGAATCCGCCGATACTGTCACCTTCTCTGACTATTTTTTCATTTATTATGGCTATTGCTTTCTTGGGAGAAGTCAGGGTGCCTGAAAGCTTGAGCTCGGAGACTACCTCCTCTTCTTCGGCAGTTGTGGGAGGGGGAGGGGCTATTTTGCTTTCCTCTTCCGGTGGCTGGAAAGGGTCTCTGCCCCATTCCTGGGCAAAAACAGGGAAAGAGAGGGAAAATGTTGTAACCATAAAGATAAGTAAAAGTGTGATAATTTTCATTTTTTATTCCTTTACAACAATCTCTATCTCTATTTTGCCCAGGATAGTTACCGGCTGGGAAGAAACTCTTTCCAGGTAGAAACTTTTTATAATGCCGAGCTTTTCCATCTTTTCCACCTGCTGTAAAAGCCTGGAAATGTCCCGGAAAGAACCCCTTAAAAATATTTCCAGAACCTTATTGGGATAAATATTGCTTTGGTCATCCTGGAAATTAATGGAAACTGTTTCTACTCCCAGTTCTTTAACCCAGGAAGTAAAGTTAGTAACAAAATCATTGAATTCTGTGGGAGAGAAAAGACGGGTTTCCAGTTTTGCCCGTACTTCATTCTCAATCCTCAGTTCTCGTTGAAGTTCGGCCAGTTTATTTACTGTTTGTTGCACGGCTATCAATTGAAGCTTTACCTGCTGTAGGTTGTCCTTGAGTTTTCGTATGCGAATCAGTAGAGGGTGAAAAGCAAACTGGTAGACAATTACTATATAGAGAACGGTTAAAATGATGAACCCGGTCTTTTTCCTATCCATTGTTCAAAACAATCTCTATCTGGAAGTCAGAGATATTTCCTCCCTTCCTTTTCTCCAGGGTAATAATACGGGAGCTTGTATTGGGAGACTTCGCAGTGAATTTTTCCAGCCATGTAGCAACCTTTTCCCCGGAAAAACAAGAGCCCCATAGTGTAATTTTTTTGTCACCGCTGTATTCCATACGGTTTATCCAGACACCTTCCGGAATGGTTAGGCTCAGGTCTGAAGCAAACTTTTCCCAGGAAATGCCTTTATTCTGGAGAGCTTTCTTGATGTAGGCTATTTTGTCATCCACTGTTTGCTTTTCTCTTTCTACCCTTTTCACCTCTTCCATTACAGGAAGAAGTTTTTGAATTCTTTCCTTGTTTATCTTAATTTCCTGGTTCCATTGAAAACTCTTTATCAGGAGAGGAGTAAAGGAAAGAACAGTAACTGAGATAAGCCCCAATATGAAGAGAAGCACTCCTAAGCGGGCTTTTTCCTCTTTTTTCCTTTTTTCCTCGCTTCTTCTGCGTAGATTTGGTAACTCCTTATAACCTATGGCAGCACCAAAAAGGCCTGAGAATTGTGAGGATAGGTTATGGAGATACTCTTTTTTCTCCAGGCGAAGGGAAGATGTATCAACGTTTTCCAGAGTATCTACCGTGTTAAATTTAATCCCCAGTTTTTCCTGCAGTAATGAGTCTAAATTTTTGAGTTTACTCCCTCCTCCCGTGAAGAATACCTCCTCTATTCTTTCCCCCCGGGATTGCTGGGAATAATAACTGATGCTCAGGTTTATTTCTTCTCCCAGTTGTTCCACTACCTTGCTCAGGGAGGGGAAAACTCGGGAAGAAGGAGAGAGAAAATCCTCTTTCTTTTTTAATTCTTCTGCCTGGAGGAAGGGGATATTTAAAGAGCCGGCAATTACACGCGTAAATGCGCTGCCCCCGATGGGAATCTGGACACCTATCTGCAGCTCCTTATTCCTGGCTAATGCCAGGGTGGAGAAATTTGCCCCGATGTCCAGAATAGCTCTTCCCTCCGCAATCTTTTTGTATAATGTAGAATAGCTTAGTGCATACGGATAGGGCACAATGGAAAGTATTTTGAACCCAAGCTCTTCAAGTAGGTGTACCTTTTCTGCTACCTCGTTCGCATTGCAGTAAACAACCTGGTACTCCCTTTCTTCCTGTTTTTCCTTTTTTAGCAGGAAATCAAATACGACTTCTTCGTGAGAAGGAGGAAGGTGCAGGTGCGCATCTTTCTCCATCACTATCCAGAGGTCTTCTTCTGGAATGGGAGGATAAGTCAGATTCCGGATGTATATATTGGGAGAGGAGAAGGAAAGTATCAGGAGGCGAGTCTTGGGCCTCATAACCTCCAGGATGCTGGCAAGACTCTGTCTCCAGGCTATTCTGCGGTCCTCCCCTTCCAGGGAAGGGTCTATCTCCCGGTAACCAAAGTTTATGACCTGGCTGCCTCTGATTTCTACAAGCTTTACAGAGTAGTTACCGATATCCGCTGCTACTATATGTTTGCTTTTTGCCATTTCTACTATTTATACTTAAAAAAGAGAGGTAAGTCAAGTCTGAAGAGGAAATAGGTCAAATATAACCCGTATTTTTTTCCTGCCAAAACTTGCTATTTGTTTTTTAAGAGAGGTGAGTGAATTTAGTAAAATTTCCCGGGAGGAGGATTTAATCATCAACTGGGTAGAAAACTTCTTCCCCCTTTTCTGCGTGGGAAGAGGCCCCAGGCAATAAATATTCTCCGCGAAGTTGGATTGTATTATTTCCTTGAGCTGACTTGCTGCTTTTTGCGCCTCCTGTGAATCTGGAGCGGTTATAATCAGGTAGAAAATGTGAGAGAAGGGAGGATAAAAAAGCTCTTTGCGTTTTTCCAGCTCTTCTCTGTAGAATTCCCGCCAGTCCAGATTAAGGGCAAGTTTTATGGAAGGGTCTTCTCCCTGGTAGCTCTGAATGATAACTTCTTTATCCTTTCCCTCCATGAGGGATATCCATTCGCCCAGGAATTGGAAAGTCTTTTCGGAAGAGCGGAAATCCGGGCGAAATAAATGGGTGTCAGCATTAACTATTCCCAGGAGCCTTATTTGGCCCGGGAGAAAAATCCTTCTTAACATCTTGGTACCTACCAGAATAAATGGGAACTTCTTTATGTCTATTACCATTCCCTTTTTCCCCGTGTCCTTGTCACACCGGATTATTGGCACGGCAGGGAAAATTTTCTTTAAAGTCTCTTCTGTCTTTTGAGTGCCGGTAGCCCTCATTTTAGTGTAGGATACCTGGCAGCGGGGACATATTTCTTCCACTTCTTCCACACTGCCGCATTGGTGACATAACATTATATCTGGTTTATGGTAGGAAAGGGGAATGGAGCATTCTTTGCATTTCTGGATATATCGGCAAACTTTGCATACACGGTAGCCGGCAAATCCCCTTCTGTTGACCAGGAGGGCTACACTCTCTCCTTTCTCCAGTCTTTCTTCTATTTTGTCCAGCAGGTATTTGCTGAGCCCCTTGCTTTTCATTCTTCTCTCTTCTCTGCGCATGTTAATCAGCGTAACCTGAGGAGGAAGGAATATGCCGTTGATAGTAAATTCCCTGATTTTGCCTTTTTCCATAAGGTAAATGTATTCTATGGGAGGTACAGGGGAGGAGAGAATGACCGGTATTTTTTCTTCTTTTCCCCTGATTAAAGCTGCTTCGGGGAGGAAATAGCGAGGATGGGATGGGCTCTTGTAGGAGGAAGAATGGATATCTTCCATAATTATCATTCCTAAGTTATTAATAGGCAGCCAGAAGGCGGACCTTGTCCCGGCAATTATTTTTGCCTCCCCGCATATGGTTTTTCGCAAGTTTTCCCGTCTTTGGCGGGGAGTTAAAGCAGAAGAAAAAAATACTGTTTTCTCAGGAAAAGAGGAGGCTACCTTTTCTCTGAGCAAAGAATACGATTCCCATTCGGGAAAGATAAGAAGTGTATTTTTGCCCTCGGCTATATTCTTTTCCAGCAGAGCAAGATATTTTTTCCATCGCTGCTCACAGGAGGGGAAAAGGCATAAATAAGGAGTGAATTTACCCCGCGCACGTACACCTCTTTTGCCTGGTTTCACTTCCGGTCTTTCATGCAGGGAGAAACTCTGGCCTTCCTTCCCCCCCATGGAGAGTTTAAGTATCTCGAACCAGTTGCTGGCATAATAGTGGGCCACTTCCCGGGCAAAAGAGAGATAGGAAGAGGAGAATAGCGGAGCTTCGTCTATGAGTTCCCGGATGGGTTTTAATTTGTTCTCCCTGGCTTCTTCTTTGCCAACCACCACTCCCCACATTAGCCTTTTTCTTACTTCCACTCTTACCCGCATTCCTATTTCCAGCTTTTTTAGAAGAGAGTCCGGGATGGCATAGGAATAGACTCCGTACTCCATAAGAATCTTAGCTGCTTTCTTAGACATATTCTCTTCTCTATTTTACTCTACCATGATAAACTTAAAAAGATGAAGCCAGAAGCAAAATTAGAAAAATTGAAAAAAGAAATAGAAAAACTTGGCTCCCTGGTGGTGGCATTTTCCGGGGGCGTGGATAGCACATTCCTTCTTAAAGTTGCCCGTGACACACTCGGCAAGGAAAATACTCTGGCGGTAACGGCAAAATCGGAAACCTATGCACAACATGAATTTGAGGAAGCAAAAAATATAGCAGAAAAACTGGATGTAAACTGGATGTGGATTGAATCTGAGGAGCTTGCCTTGGCAGATTTCAGGAAAAACCCGCCGGATAGATGCTACTACTGTAAATCTGAGCTTTTCAGTAAATTGCAAGAGATTGCCCGGGAAAAGGGTTTTAAGCATGTAGCTGACGGAACAAATGCCGATGATACAAATGACTTCAGGCCGGGAATGAGGGCGGCAGAAGAACTAAGAGTGGTGAGCCCTCTTAAAATAACCGGAATTACAAAGAATGAGATAAGGATACTGAGTAAAAAGATGGGGTTGCCCACCTGGGATAAGGCATCTTATGCCTGCCTTGCCTCCAGGTTTCCCTATGGGGAGACTATTGACGAGGAGAAACTGAGAAAGATCCAGGCGGCAGAAGAATTTTTAAGGAAATACAAGTTAAGGCAGGTGAGGGCGAGGTTCCATGGCAATATTGTAAGACTCGAGGTTGAACCTGGTGATTTCCAGAAGCTGATTAGAGTAAGAGAAGAGGTGGTAGGCAAGTTTAAACAACTCGGCTTCAATTACATTACCCTGGACCTGGAGGGATACAGGACCGGGAGCATGAATGAACCCTTAGGAAAATGAGGGGTTTGCTCTGAGAAGAGAGTAAGCAGGTTGGTTTTGAGCTTTGTGCTCGGAGTTTGGAAAAAGGAGATTCAGAGGTGAAGGAAGAAGTAATTTACAAGATACTCTATAGTTTGAGCCAGGGAGAAGTTTCTCTGGAGGAAGCTTTCCAGCGCTTGAAAGACCTTCCCTTTAAAGACCTGGGTTTTGCAAAAATAGATTACCACCGGGAAATAAGAAAAGGTCTTCCGGAGACTGTTCTCTGCTTAGGTAAAACGCCGGAAGATGTAGTGAATATATTCTCCGAGATGGAGGGTAAGGCGAATGTTCTGGCCACAAAAGCATCAGCTGAAATCATGGAAATAATTGCCCGGAAATTTCCCGGGGCGAAAATATACAAAGATGCCGGGATAATATACCTGGGTGAATATCCTGAGATTGAGGGAGGGAAAGCTGTGGTTCTCACCGGGGGCACAGGTGATATACCAATAGCCAGGGAAGCTATGATTGTGGCCAGGGCAATGGGCGTTGAGGTAAGGCCGATATTTGATGTGGGGGTGGCAGGAATTCACAGGCTGGGAAGTTGCAAGGAAGAAATAAAGCGGGCAGAGGTTATTATTGTGGTGGCGGGAATGGATGGTGCTCTGCCAAGTGTGGTGGCAGGGTTGTTCAGTAGGCCTGTGGTTGCTGTTCCTACAAGTGTGGGGTATGGAGCTAATTTCCAGGGTATTTCGCCCTTGTTAACCATGCTTAACTCCTGTGCACCGGGTGTAGTAGTGGTGAATATTGATAATGGCTACGGCGCAGGTTACTTTGCTGCGTTAATTTGCCAGAGAAAAACATGAAAATACTTTACCTGGACTGTTTTGCGGGGATAAGCGGAGATATGTTTCTGTCAGCGCTTTTAGATGCCGGGCTGTCCTTTGAACTTCTTAAAGCAGAACTGGGTAAATTAGATGCAGACTTTGAGATAGAAGTTACAGGGGTCAAACGAAACGGGATAACTGCCACCAGGCTCGTGGTCAAAGAAGAAAAAACAGAACGGGGACTGAAGGAAATCGTAGAGATAATAAATAAAAGCAAGCTTGAAGTAGAGGTTAAGCAGAAAGCAGTGAAAATGTTTAAGAGGTTGCATGCTGTGGAGAAAAAGATACATGGCAGAGTGCATACTTTTCATGAGCTGGGGTTGCTGGATACAATCGTGGACGTGGTGGGTGCCATTGTGGGCTTAAAGATTTTAAATGTGGAGAAAGTATTTGCCGGCAAGGTAAATGTAGGGGAAGGATTTGTAAATACGGAGCATGGAACCGTACCTGTCCCGGCTCCTGCCACTGTGGAACTTTTAAAAGGCATACCTGTTTATTCCACGGGAGTAACCTCGGAGTTGGTGACTCCTACCGGTGCTTTGCTGCTCTCGGAATTTGTGGATGAATTCAGGATGCCGGAGATAAAAATAGAAAGTATCGGATACGGTGCCGGAGGAAAAATCATTAAAAATTTACCCAACCTATTGAGAGTTTACCTGGGGGTAGGGGAGAGTATAGAGGCGAGGAAAATTCTTATTGAAACCAACATTGACGATTTAAACCCCGAAATTTATGAGTATGTAATGGAAAATTTATTTAAACATGGAGCACTGGATGTTTACCTCACTCCTGTACATATGAAGAAAAACAGGCCGGGAATACTCCTCTCCTGTTTATGCCGGGAAGGAGAGAAAGAAAAGCTTGTGGAGATAATTTTCCGGGAAACCAGCACTACGGGGGTGCGTATCTTCCACCCGGAAAGGGTGGAATTAGAAAGATACATAAAGACTGTCAATACAGAATATGGGAAAGTGGAGGTAAAAATAGGTAAGTACAGGGGAAAGGTAATGAGTATTTCTCCTGAATACGAAAGCTGCAAAAGGGTAGCTGCAAAAAGAAACCTGCCTTTAAAAGAGGTCTATAGAGCAGCGATAGCAGGAGAGGGCAAGATTCACCCCGCTATTCATCAGAAAAAACTCAGAACTGATAGCTGATAACTCTTCCCCACCTCAAATGTGAAGAACTGAGCTTGGTTTTTATACAGATTTGACATCAAATATATAGAAAGAGACAAAGATAAGAAAGCAACAAAAACAGGGAAGAAAAAGCAAAATCTTTGCTTTAATTTATTTTGTTACTTAACCCCCTGTGCAACTTTTAAGGTTGACTGTCCAGAAAATGCCCCGCCTGCCCTTCGGAAGCAGGCGGGGCAGGCCGCTTCCCAGTCTAACGTCTAAGGTCTATGGTCTAAAGTCTAATATGCTCCCCTCGCTACCCGCTACTAAATCCATCAAAAGTCACACATAGCGTTATTAGAAAACTATATCTTTGACATCAAATTAGTATTGATGGTATTCCTGAATAG
>Ga0256830_1001152_pt1 | contig 19063 bp, 15 predicted proteins | sample 128326metaG_FD_190537 | JGI IMG/M metagenome (GOLD analysis project Ga0256830, IMG submission 190537) | Hydrothermal vent microbial communities from Lau Basin, Pacific Ocean - 128-326 | ecosystem: Environmental > Aquatic > Marine > Hydrothermal vents | place: Pacific Ocean: Lau Basin | collected... | reverse complement strand
CGCTGTCTGGGCGATGCCGGTGATATTAGCGATTACGGTGCATGAGGTGGCTCACGGCTGGGTGGCGCTCAAGCTGGGGGATAGTACAGCGAAGATGCTGGGGCGACTGACGCTGAACCCGATTAAACATATCGATCCCATCGGTACCCTGTTAGTCCCCGGCCTGCTGCTGGTGATGGGCGGGTTTATCTTTGGATGGGCGAAGCCGGTACCGGTGACCTGGGAAAATTTACGTAATCCGAAGCGTGATATGGCGCTGGTCGCGTTGGCAGGGCCGATGAGTAACCTGTTGATGGCGCTGATCTGGGCGGCCATATTGAAGATAGGGCTGCTGCTGGCGATTGCAGGTAACGCCGAAACGGTTGCGTTACCACTTGTCTATATGGGGGGAGCCGGGATCACGATTAACCTGATATTGATGGTGCTGAATCTGCTGCCGATGCCGCCGCTTGATGGTGGGCGGATTGTCGCCGCGCTGCTGCCCGACAGACTCTCGTGGCAGTTCAACCGGCTTGAGCGCTGGGGGTTTGTGATCCTGCTGGGGTTGATGGTGATGGGTGTTTTGGGCAAGTTGTTGTGGCCACCTATCAACTACCTGCAGAGTCAGATATTTATATTGTTTGGTCTGTAAAAGATAAAGTTTTTGTTTAAGTTAAGAGGATAACTGATTGATTACTACGGCTTCTCAAAAGAATCGTGTGCTCTCGGGAATGCGCCCGACAGGCAGGCTGCATCTTGGCCATTACCACGGTGTTTTGAAAAACTGGGTGAAGTTACAGCATGAATATGAGTGCTTTTTCTTCGTCGCAGACTGGCATGCGTTGACCACGGATTACGACAATACCGCCGCCATCGGTGAGAGCATCTGGGAGATGGTGATCGACTGGCTAGCGGCTGGCGTCAATCCCGGTGCGGCAAGCCTTTTTATCCAGTCGCGTGTGCCGGAGCATGCGGAGTTACATCTGCTGCTCTCGATGATCACACCGCTGGGCTGGCTGGAACGTGTGCCTACCTACAAAGATCAGCAGGAGAAGCTGAAGGAGAAAGAGCTCGACACCTACGGTTTTCTCGGTTACCCACTCCTGCAAAGCGCCGATATTTTGATCTACAAAGCGGGGCAGGTGCCGGTGGGTGAAGACCAGGTGGCGCATGTCGAGCTGACCCGAGAAGTGGCGCGCCGTTTTAATCATCAGTATGGTCGTGAAGCAGATTTTGTTGAGCGAGCAGAAGAGGCGATCAAAAAGATTGGAAAGAAAAATGCGAAACTCTACAAGGGGTTGCGTAAGGAATATCAGGAACAGGGTGATCATGAGGCGCTGGAGAAGGCGCGTGCGCTGTTAGAAAGCCAGCAGAATATCACGCTGGGCGACCGCGAACGTCTCTTCGGCTATCTCGAAGGGGGAGGCAAGATCATCCTGCCGGAGCCGCAGGCGCTATTGACCCCCACTTCGAAGATGCCGGGGCTGGATGGGCAGAAAATGTCGAAGTCATACGGCAATACCATCGGCCTGCGCGAGGCGCCGGATCTGGTCGAGAAGAAAATGCGCACCATGCAGACCGATCCGGCCCGTGTACGTCGCACCGACCCCGGCAATCCCGAGGTCTGTCCGGTGTGGGGATTTCATCAGATCTACTCAACTGATGAGACCCGTAAGTGGGTGGTCGAAGGGTGCCGCAGTGCCGGCATCGGCTGTATTGATTGCAAACAACCGGTGATCGATGCTGTAATCGCAGAGCAGGCACCGATTCATGAGCGGGCGATGGAATATATCGAAAACCCCAATCTGGTACGCAATATTATCGCCGAGGGCAGTGAACGCGCACGTGAAGTGGCGCGCGAAACGCTGGATGAAGTGAGGCAGGTGATGGGGCTTGCAGACAACCATTAATCAGTACGCCAGGGGTTTTAGCTAATATGGTTTCTGAATTTAAGCCGAGTGTTGGTGCTGATGAGAGTGAGGCGGTGGTGCAGCCGCCAAGCCAGCAGGAGATGCCCTTTGCCATTGTGCAGGGCAAGAGCATCAGCGAGCCGCCGCAGGATCTCTACATTCCACCCGATGCGCTGGAAGTATTTCTGGAGGCCTTTGAAGGGCCGCTTGATCTTCTGCTCTATCTGATCAAACGTCAGAATCTCGATATTCTCAACATTCCGATTGCCGAAATCACACGTCAGTACATGGCGTACGTCGAGTTGATGAAAGAGTTGCAGCTAGAGTTGGCGGCAGAATATCTGGTGATGGCGGCGATGCTGGCGGAGATCAAATCGCGCATGTTGCTGCCACGCCCGGTCGAGGTGGGTGAGGAGGATGACCCGCGTGCCGAGCTGATTCGACGCCTGCAGGAGTATGAGCGTTTCAAACAGTCTGCCGAGGAGATTGAGGCGATGCCACGCGTCGATCGCGACATCTTCCCGATTTCGATCAAGGCGCCTGCAAGCAATGTTGTGAGGCTGGAGGCGAAGGTAGAGCTGTCGGAGATCTTGCTCGCCTTTCAGGAGATCATGGCGCGCGCAGATATGTACACCCACCACCAGATCAAGATGGAGCCGCTGTCGGTACGTGAGCGGATGACAGAAGTGCTTGATCTCATCGATACCGAAAAATTCACCGACTTTTCAGCCCTGTTCACCCCGGAAGAGGGGCGCATGGGGGTGGTTGTTTCACTCCTGGCGATTCTGGAGCTGGTGAAAGAGTCGCTGCTTGAACTGGTACAAACTGAAAACTATGGCCCCATCTACGTAAAGGCACCACAAAATGTTCACGAGCCAGATGAATCACACACAGCTTAAAAATATCATTGAGGCGGCGATCATGACCGCGAATACCCCTGCTTCAATGGACTACCTGCTGCGCATCTTCACCGAAGAGGAGCAGATCGGCCGCGAAGAGATCAACGCAGTGTTAGCTGAACTGGAAGCGGAGTGCGAAATGCGCGGCGTTGAGCTGAAGCAGGTGGCGAGCGGCTACCGCTACCAGGCGAAGCCGTCACTAACCAGCTGGCTTTCTCGCCTCGATGTCGAGCGTCCATCACGTTACTCACGCGCGCTGCTGGAGACACTTTCGTTGATCGTCTATCGTCAGCCGGTCACGCGCGCCGAGATTGAAGATGTGCGAGGCGTTGCTGTCAGTTCATCAATCATTAAAACCCTACTGGAGCGTGAATGGGTGCGTGTTGTCGGCCACCGTGATGTGCCGGGAAAACCTGCGCTGTACGGCACCACGCGCCAGTTTCTCGACTACTTCAATCTTAAGAGCCTCAGTGAGTTGCCACCGCTGGCTGAGATTCGCAGCCTGGATTCGATTCAGAGCGAACTTGAACTGAAAATGGCGGGTATTGGCGCTGAGGGTGAGGCGGCCAATGCCGAGTCGATCGATGGCGAGCCGAGCGCCGAGGAAGGAGGGAGTGGTACTGAGGAGGTTGCAGATCGTGATGGTGATAACGCCTCTGAAGAGGGTGCTGCCGAAGCCGAAAGCGAACAGGTTGAGGGCAACTCTGTTGCGTCAGATAGTGCGAATAACGGCGATGAGCCGCTGACTGAAGCGGGTGCTACCGCGGTGGAGACGGCGTCGGTGGTCGATGAAACAGAGGATGGTAAAGATCCACTCGCTGCCAGAGCGGGTTGAGATAATCGATGAGTGAGCGAATTCAAAAGGTACTGGCGCAGGCTGGCCACGGTTCACGTCGCCAGGTCGAGGCGTGGGTGCAGGAAGGGCGGATAACCGTCAATGGTAAAGTGGCGACACTGGGCATTCCTGTTACTGAAGACGATAAAGTGCTGCTGGATGGCAAACAGCTGCGCCTGAAATTCAAGCAGGAACTGCCGCTCAAGGTGATCATCTACCACAAACCGGTGGGTGAGATCTGCACCCGCAACGACCCGGAGAAGCGCGCCACGATTTATGACAACCTGCCAAAATTGCGCGGTGGACGCTGGGTTGCGGTGGGCCGTCTTGATGTGAATACGAGTGGTCTACTGTTATTGACCACCAGCGGGGAGCTTGCCAATAAGCTGATGCATCCATCGAGCGGCATCGAAAGAGAGTACGCCGTGCGTGTGCTGGGCGAGGTTGATCGTGACATGCTTAAAAGCATGCGCGAAGGGGTGGAGCTTGATGATGGAAAGGCCGCCTTTGACTCCATCCGCGACGCCGGAGGGCAGGGTGCCAACCACTGGTATCACGTGATTCTCAAAGAGGGGCGCAAGCGTGAAGTGCGCCGCCTGTGGGAGTCGCAGGGGGTTACCGTGAGCCGCCTTATTCGTGTCCGTTTTGGTGATATTGTGCTGCCACGTGGACTGGCTGCCGGTAAGTTTGTTGATCTGGATATGGTGAGTCTCAATAAATTACTGCGAACCGTTGATATGCCCGCGATTGAAAAGAGAGAGGGTCGTCGTGATGCACGCACAGGAACGCGCGCGAAACCGAAGCTGGATGAGAAACCAAAGAGCCGGAAACGGTCAAAACCGAAAGGCTATACGCCGGTTGCACGACGCAAAAAACCGGCTAAAAAGAGGTGATGCGGCAGTCGCCTCTATTCTGATCATGAATGACATAGCAAACAGGGATGTGCTAGATTATATTAACGATGCTATGTGGTTTTCAGCCACAGATGACGCGTTGGCAATTCTTATTAGCGTTCCAGAGGACAGTCTTTAAAATGCCTAAAGTTGAGTCAAAATATTCGCTTCCCCCTCATCCGCTGCTGAATGACTACTACCAAGATGAAGCGGAAAGAAAGAAAATGGTAAAGCAGCTGTTTGATTCGACTGCCAGCCATTACGACTGGATAAACAAGGTGATGAGCTTTGGGACCGGTGAACGCTATCGTTATGAAGCACTGGAGCGGGCAGGGCTCGGGGTGGGGCAGTCTGTGCTGGATATCGGTTGCGGGACAGGTGTGCTGGCGCGGCATGAGATGGAGCTTGTCGGGCCAGATGGCACTGTTCTGGGAGTCGATCCCAGTTTTGGTATGTTACAGCAGGCGCAGGGTCGTGGCGTTGAGCGGGTGACGATGGGACGGGGGGAATGTTTACCACTGCGGGAACAGCAGTTTGACTTTATCAGTATGGGTTACGCCTTACGCCACGTGGTCGATCTTGGTGAAGCGTTTACGGAATATTATCGCGTATTGAAACCTGGTGGCACGGTGTTACTGCTGGAGATTTCGCCACCAGCCTCACGCATCGGGTATCAGTTAATTAAGTTTTATATGAAATATCTTATTCCATTGATTACCCGCCTCGGTGTCAGGGATAAAAATGCCCAGCTATTGATGTCCTACTACTGGGACACGATCGAGCAATGTGTTCCGCCGCAGATGATCCTGGAGGCGCTGGAAGCTGCCGGTTTCGAAAAGGTGAAACGGAACGTTCAGTTTGGTGTGTTTAGCGAATATACAGCCTCTCGCCCAGCGTAATGAGCTGTCCCTGAAAATGAGGCTGTAAACGGTCGGCTTGTTCGGTCTGTATTCTCTTGTCTCGTACTCCCCTGAGCGGATTCCAATAACCTGTTAGGTGTGTATACCTACTAATCAGTTTTCCTAATGCTTCAAAATCCCTCAACTAAGCGCACTTTATTACACCAATGAAATTTTTTCTAAAACTTGGGATTACACTTCTAACTCTATTATCACTTAGCTGCAAACAGAATGATGCCCCCAGAATTGATAGCACGGACTATACGCTACAATCATTGACGCTCGGTATTTCGTTCCCTCCAGTGTCAGATGCAGAGCAACGCAACTTTACCCAGCCGATACTTGACGAACTGGAGGTGCGCCCCATCAGGATCGCAGAAGAATGGTCGTTACGAGAACCTACACAAGGCAATTTCAGCTGGTCCCCACTTGATGACCGGGTCAATTGGGCAACAGCTAATGATTATCAACTGCTCCTCACAATACAGAGTGATGGACCTGATTGGGCATGTTCTCAGACCCGCAATATTCGGTCTTGCGTGTATGCAGACAATGCCGATTTCCAGAATTACGTGGAAGTACTCTTGCAGAGATATCCCGATAAAATTGACAAAATTCAGTTTGGCAATGAGTGGCAATCTGAGTGGTGGTATGCCGGTAACGCCATGGAATTTGTGCAAGCAAGCAACATCGTCTATGAGGCGATTCAGCTGTATTCACCCTCTACAAAATTTGTACTCGGAGGGTTTACCACCATTTCGCTCAGATATCTGGCCGCATGCAACGGCTTTGTTTCTTCGTTTTATGATGACGAGGGGAATTTCTTTGATCAGGCTTATCTGGATATCAATTGTGGAGGCGCTGATATCCAGCAGGTAGTAAAGAGGATCAACTATGTGCTGGGCAATGCGCAATACGATGAACTGGATATCCATCTGTACGACGATGTGGATCAGTGGGATGAGTATTATTTTTATTTTAAATCAATGGTCGCCAAGCCCATCATTGTTACTGAGTTTGGTGGGCCAAATGTAAATCTGGAACCTCTGTATGAGGAATATCAAGCGCAGCAAATAGAGAAATACATCCGCAAACTGGATAGTCTGGGAATCTATGAGGGCTATTTCTTTAAACTGGTAGAAGGATCGACCAATCCAGCGCATATCACCTCAGGTCTGATTCGAGCAAGTAGCCTGGAAAACAAATTAGCTTTTGGTGTATTCAAGAAGTTCTCGACAAATCAATGAGGCAATCATTTGAATGCCTCCTCATCGAATACAAATTTGGGGTTCTGGTGATTGTTGAGTTTAATCCTCTATCGCCTTAAATTTAGCGACAACCTCAAACGTTTTATCGCCACGCTTCATCAGGAGTGGTAACCAGGTGCCGTGCGGGGTGCGTTGAACGATGGCGATCACCTGAACCATACGGGTGATTTTTTTACCGCCAGCCTTTACAAAGATATCCCCCTTTTGCAGGCCAATACTTTCGGCAATACTATCTTTAACAACCTTGGCGATGCTGACTTTGTCTGCATCTTCTTCAAGATAGACACCGAGTTTGGGTTTCTGCTGCGCTGTCTTCTCCTGCATGGTCATGCCGACAACGGCATCAGCGAACTGGCTATCGATCCCTTCACAGCCGAAGTCATCGTGCCACGCAATCATGGTGGTGATATCTTTCAGGCCAAGTGATTTAAGCTGGTCCGGGATTCCGTAATCGTTGACTACATGGCCACTACCCATCACGCCGACAAAGAGCAGAGAAGGGTCTTTTTCCACTTCACGAAAGATGATCTGTGCCATTGCAGCATCCCACAACGTCTGCCCTTGCAGAAAGCGTTTAAAGCCGGGGCTTTCAAAATCTGCTCTGGTATCTTTTTCACCTTTTTTCGCCCCGGGTTTATGGGCGCCATGCTGTTGATAGATGGAGATCAGCAGGTTTTTATAACCTTCACCCGGCGGTGCGGGATCGGTGACGCCCTCTCGATCCGCTTCACTGATATTCTGCCACCCCTGTTCACGAACCTTTTTAACCAGCTCTCGGCTCACATTAAGCGCATAGATCGGCACCTGATTCATACGAGCGAAGTGAAACAGTGGCATGTAATATTTGGCATCAAAGTTCCAGAACTGCTGCCAGCCAGTCTGTTCCAGAAAGGCTGCTTCGCTTAGCTCACCGGCAATCCAGCGATCCAGTATCGGTTGTACCTGACGTGGAAACATCTCGAAGCCGATCGCCATGTTAGGGTTGAGCGTATGCAGTGCGACCAGGGTGTGCAGCTCCCACCGTTGATGGTCTCCCTGTGCGTGATGTTCGCCGAGTAAAACCACGCGACTTTGGGCCGCCTTTCTAAGGAATTTATTCGCATCGAGCAACCCCATGTCGGCCGGGTTGTACCACTGGTTGGGAGCTATGCAGCTGTTATCACGCTTATCACTCTGATCAATGAGCGGGTGAGGGTCGGCGGCAATTGCGGCCGACATGGTGCCGACAAGAAGGGGGGTGATAAGGGTGGTGCGATATAGCCGCCGAGTCACATTTTTCCAGAAGGTCATTGCCGCGCATAATCGATGCATGTTGTGGTCCTATTCAGGTCATAGTCGTTAATACAGAGACATACTATATTGATCGCTTGTGGCATGTAAATCGTGACAGAGAAGGGGAGCAGGGTTTAGTTAATACCGATCGCCTTGCGCGCGGCCATCGCTGCGGTGATGGCCGCGCCAGGCTCCTGGTCGATCACTGTGAAGTGGCCCATTTTGCGTGCGGGGCGGGCGGATGCCTTGCCATAAAGGTGCAGTTTCAGGTTCGGAATCTGATGGAGCAACTGCCAGCTGGGCTCACTGCTGCTTTCGCCTTGAAACCATAGCTCACCCAGCAGGTTGACCATTACCGAGTTGCTATGGAGTGATACTGAACCAAGGGGTAACCCACACAGGGCGCGTAACTGCTGCTCGTATTGGCTGGTAACGCAGCCATCGATGGTGTAATGGCCACTGTTGTGTGGGCGCGGCGCGATTTCGTTGATTAACAGCTGACCATCGCTAACAAAAAACTCAACGGTCAGTACGCCAACATAGCCGAGTCTGGTGGCAAGCTCGCTGGCCATCTGTTCGGCCTGTTGCTGGAGTGCTGGCGTTGTGCGAGCGGGTACTACGGTCACATCAAGGATGCCGTTACGGTGGCTGTTTTCTGCCAGGGGAAAACAGCGGCACTCCCCATCGGTGGTGCGGGCGAGTACAACAGAGACCTCAAGATCGAGCTGCAGCAGCTTCTCCAGCACACAGGGGGTTGAAAATTCACGTTGCGCAGCCCGGGCCTCCCTGGCCGATGCGACGCGCGCCTGCCCTTTGCCGTCATAACCGAAGCGTGCAGTTTTCAGGATGGCTGGGAAAATATCATCCGGTACATTATTGAGGTCGCTTTCATCGACAACCGGGAAGAAGGGGGCGGTGTTAAAGCCATTATCGCGCAGGAACTCTTTTTCACGGATGCGATCCTGCGCAATCGAGACGGTGTCGGCTGTGGGGGAGACCGGCATCGTCTGCGCCAGCTGTTCGAGCACGGTGGCGGGTACATTCTCAAATTCGGTCGTGGCCGCCGCACAATGCTGGCTCAGCTGTAACAGTGCATCGTGATCATCATAACTGGCCATAATATGGCTGTCGGCAATCTTGCCTGCGGGGGCATCGGCATCGGGGTCGAGCACCATCACTTTATAGCCCAGCTCATGCGCTGTATGTACGAAAAAGCGGCCGAGTTGACCGCCACCGAGTAGCGCAAGTGTTGCCGGTGGGGTGATGGGTGACCGCTTCATGGCTTGTCGTCGAGCGCCATCGCAAAGACTCGCGCTTTCTGCTTCTCGCGAAAATCAGCCAGTTTCTGCGCTAACGCAGGCTCTTCGATGGCGAGCATTGAGATCGCAAACAGCCCGGCATTGGCCGCACCCGCCTCACCAATCGCAAATGTTGCGACCGGAACGCCTCTGGGCATCTGGACAATCGACAGCAGTGAATCCTGCCCTTTGAGATATCGGGAGGGAACCGGCACACCGAGTACCGGCAGGGTGGTTTTAGCGGCGATCATCCCTGGCAGGTGGGCCGCACCGCCTGCGCCGGCGATGATGACCTTGATGCCGCGCGCCCGGGCTTCATCGGCAAACTCGAACATCAACTCTGGTGTGCGGTGGGCTGAGACCACCTGTGCCTCATAGGTAATGCCGAACTCGGCCAGCGCCTCGGCGGCCTGACGCATCACTGGCCAGTCGCTATTACTGCCCATGACGATCGCTACCTGAACCTGATGTTGTTGCATGAATGCCTCACTTAAGCACGTATCTAATTGAATGGTCGATATTATACCTGATGCCGCGAGGCTGTGGCAGGCCACTCTTAAGGTTGCGCCTCACCTTCAGGTCACAGGCTTTAATGCCGCTACGTTTGAGGACAAGGAGTTTTGTATGCAATGAAAATGCACAAGTCAGAATGAAAAAACCATTATTTAATATCCCAGCACGAAGCGCGTCAGGGGTAACTGAAATAGACGTGCGTGAAAAACCCCTCAGCAGCTGGATTGAGGCGCTGCCGTTGATGGATTATGAGTATAGTTGTGAACAGGTAACGGGAGTGCTGAGCCATATTAATCGCCATCAAATAGAGGTTGTGCAGCGTTTTAAGGCGATGACATTGCTGTCGAACCGAGTGGATAAGCTCCATAAATTAACACCACGAAATTTTGATAATGACTCGCTGCCGTTATCAGATAAACAGCTCGAATCAAAACAGCGTCCGCTCTCACTATTATCAGAATGTGCCATCGGCCATAAGATTGTTGTTGCGGATTTAGTGGAAAACAGAAAGCTACTGGCGAAGCATAAAAAAGCGCTGTTTTTATCGATTGTCAAAGCGATGCATTATATGTCGCTAGAGCTGGTTGAGCGCTTTTTGTCCTATCGTCTGCCGTTAGATGGCACCTGGCAGGACTTTCATAAACTCTATGCGATCTCGGAACAGATGGGGATTCTCAACATTGCGACGAGTGGAACTGCCGTAAAAGGTGAAGCCTCTATTACGATTAGTGGGCTCTATAAAAAGATACTTTTACTCTCGTTGGCTGATTTTTCACGCCTGATGAATGGAGAGGCGGAAAAGCTGTATAAGCAGCTGGCAACGTGGTCAACATTTACCTCGCTCTCTCCCCTTGATGATAACTTTCGAGAGGGGATCGTGGTTGATCTTGGCATTGATGCCCCTGCAAACCATCTCTTTTCTGAGAAGCCGCTTAAATTTATTAATGGGCGACTGTTTGATATTTCTCGTTTGCTGACATTTATGGACGAGCAGATAGATCGCCTTACGGAGCAGGGGCAGAAAGGTAGCAACATGTTAAGCGCGCGTGCAAAACAGGCGATGTACATCCGTCTGCGTTTTACCTGGGGGACACGTTGTGAGCGGGGGGCAGCACGTGACTCAATCAATAAACCAGTGAAGCTGATTTCAGGGCTACATGACTGTCATCGTGGGTTAAGTGCCGATGCTCATTTTAATCCTGAACACGATGAATTGCGCCTCGATCCTGAGTGGAACAGCACTGATGATACGGTACAGAGAGTGGATGAACTATCCCTGGTGCCAGAAGATGAAAACCCATGGATAAAGGATGAAATTGAAGCGCGTGTGGCATCAAACTTTAGCAGCCGCCGTATCTCTCAGTTTGATCAACAGACAAAACAGGATGCATGGGAAAAGATCTATGCGAATCAAATGGCGGAGATGGGGCGTCTGCAGCGGGAGTCAGCCCCATTGACAGTGACCGACTGTCTGCAGGTTGACACCAGTTCTGGCGGCATGGCCATTGTCTGTAGTGGTGATCAAATCGGCGCATCACTTGCTGTTGGCAAAGTGGTAGCGGTTGCTGACAATGATAAAGAGGGTCGATGGCAGACCGGGGTTGTACGCTGGCTGGTGATGTCATTAAACAATGATATTCGCTGCGGTATTCAGATTCTCTCCGATTGCGCTGAGACCATTGCGACCCGGTCGATTAAAGGAGCAGGGGAGAACAGTGAATATCTACGCGCACTCATGATCCCGGCAGAGGGCGACTACCCTGCAAGTGTGATTGTACCCGCCGTTGTCTATAGTACAAATACAGTACTAAGTGTGGTCACCCAGAAAGCACTAAAGTATATCGTGTTGACTGAGCTGCTTAACAATAGTTCCAGCTACAATCAGTTCTCATTTGAAGAGATAGATAAACCGGCAATGGGGATTAATCTTAAAGCAAAGATTGACCATGATCGGCGCTCGCTTTAATATCCAGTGACCTTTGTACGACTAAATAGAGGGAGCTTAGCCCCCTCTATTTGTTTGGAATCGTGTTTCGTGTAGTCTTTGTCTTGTTATCTGCGAACTTATGCCGTAGTTAACATACCATTACTTCAAATAGCGTCAATCATACACATTGATCATGTATCATGCAGCGCTTAAATAATTTTCAGCGACTCCATCGAGCATTTTTCCAGTTAGGTATAGGGTCGTTCTCGCTACTGTTAAAATTTGAGCCCTATCTTCTGGCGTGACGCAAAACTGATTGATTGCGTCTACTACCTGGGCAGAATGATGCTTATCAATTTTTTCATGCGCAACAAAGAATGTCATGTTTGAATCATTGAGTGATAAATCCCCGCGTATCTTAGTCGTCACTTCCCGGATGTGATCATAGGCATCTTCTGCCCAAAAGCTATACCCTAGACGAGCAGTGGCACCGTAACGATGAGGCACGCTTTCCAGGTAGCCGATCAATGCTTCAGTGGCGGGTAAGGCAGGTTCTTCAAGCTTAGACATGTCCAGGATATTGATACTTTTCAAGTCTCTCACAATCATCTGTTCATGCCCCAGCTCTTCTGTGGAGTGTTTTAATATATACCTAAGCATTGCATTTCTATTTACATGATTGGGTATGTTGATACAGGCTGCAGCCTGGTTGATTGGATTACGCAAAACATACTTGTATATTTCAGACATTAGGATGAGGTAAAGCTCTTTGCTAATTGTATTATTCCTTATATGGCTGTAAAAAGTTCCCGATTTATTTGAATGCCATATTTTCTCATTTTCGTCATAGAGGTTACGGGTAAAATTTTGTTTCATGATGTTCACCTTTGTTGAGTTGAGTGTTACAAAAGTCTGTTGCAGATATCTACAACAGAACCGCTTAGCAAGAAATAGTCAGAGTGGGTGTTGTCTAACTTAATTTCTTTTGCCAATACTTTTAATCCCGTACGCTTTAGCAGTGCTGCGACGCGTCGATTACAAATTGCGACAACGTGTGTGATTTCAGCGTTATCTCTCAGCCAGGTGGCAATCTCTCTGTAGATTGCCATGATGTTCTTAAGGCTCCGAAAATCGGGGCAGATAACAAATCGCTGTGCTTCCCAGCTGCCTGGAATAGAAATTAGGTCTTTGATGTTCGGAGCGCGTTCGGCCAGTGTGAGGTCATGCCCAATGGGTGCCAGTCTATATGTGCCCACAGCTCTACCCGCATGATGGATAAGAAAAACCAGGCCAAGCGAATCACGTTGTTGCTCTATTTTTAAATCATGTTTATCGTAAATTTTCGTTTGATGACTACTTCGAATTTCCCTCGCTGTTGAGAAACCCGAGAGGTCATTCGCTGATATTTGTTGTAAATGCATGGCAAACTTCCTCCTAAAGATGCCCCTTAAATCGAGGCCTTATCGTTAGCTTGAGGAGTTGGGCGGCATAAAGAATTGACGCGCTATTGACTAATGATTGACATCAAATTGACATTTGCTTTGCTGGGGATGGAGGCGGGTTCTTTTATCGATCTGAAGCGCATGATTTGTAACGATTTTGATAAAAGAAAACATTGCTTGGTACTTAGCTCATTCGCAGGATTTTGCTAAGCGAAAAGTTGTTAAGTATGATATTGGTATCTGTCGGTCACTTGAAAATAGGATAACCAGATGACGAGTAGTCCGCTGAGTAAAGATGACACCAAGCCATTCAAGGCCATTGTTGATGAGTGGTGCGGGGTGCTGGGCATTCCCCAGGTTTCGCTGGGCTTGGCTGCTGGTAAGAGTTCAGAAGTATTTAATAAGGCCATCAAAGTTGCTCCAGGTACATTGCCTTCCACCAAGCTGGTTCAGAATATCGCCAAAGCTATTAGCTTGATTACCAAAGAAGCAGATGGGGGTAACAATCCAAGTTTTAGTCTCGATGTTATTGGTAAAGAGCCACTTGAAACCGTAATTATCGATACCTTCTATACTGGCAAAGCCATATCTCTTAGTGATGCAATGAAGTCATTAAAGGGAGAAGAAGAAATTGCAGATTTAGTTGAAGGTACTTCTTCACCTAAGTCTGATGCTTTTTGGGATACGATATTGCCGAATCCACAGCGCGTATGGAAACCGGATAGATCTCCCCCCAGCAGTCTATTGACCACAATGTATGGGATCGTTCCCTTCCACGGTCGTGAGTATGAAATGGAAGACCTGACATCCTGGGCGGAAAAAGAGGCGGTTTTTGGGGTGCGTCTTTATACCGGCGTTGGGGGGATGGGGAAAACACGCCTGGCAATGGAAGCTTGTTCACAATTGGGGGAACATGGTTTTACGTGTGGTTTTCTTGACTACGATTATGCCGATATGTTGATCGAATATTTGCGCCGGGACTATCAATCCGAGGGTGATAAAAAGCTATTGCTGATCCTTGATTATGCCGAAACGAACTACCAGGTTGTGGCCAGTTTATTGAAGATTTCTGCTTCTTTGAGTTGCGGACATTTGAGGATATTGCTGTTGTCTCGCGCTGCTGGGGATTGGTGGGAGGCTGTACAGCGGAGTCATAGCATTGTCAGAGAATTAATTATGGAGCAATGTTCCACACCCATAGAACTAGGGGCTTTGGCATTGACGGTAGAAGAGCGGTGTGAATCATATCTGCAGGCGGCTAAGAGCTTTGCTGATAAATTAGGCAGGCCGTCACCAAGGGCAACACAACAAGATTTTACTGAAAGTTACTATGAACGTGTCTTATTAATACACATGATGGCGCTGATCAATCTGGATGAGCAAGAGGCGCTTGATAACGATGTTTCGTCGCATCAAAGTGAGGCTGAAGATAAGGAATCTGTACAAGATATTGACAAAATTCTCGATGGTATCTTGTTTCGCGAGCATAAATTCTGGTGCGAACAACTTTTTGTATTGCAGCTCAGTCCAACGCTATACAATGGATTTCATTTGTTGATGGGGATTATTTCGGGACGGGGAGGGGTAGAGAACAGAGAGAGTGCCATCAACCTAATCAAAGAGGTTAAATATTTTCAAGGGCAGACTCAAGCAACCATTGAAGCTATCGCAGAACTTCTGCATAGCAATTATTCCGGAAAAATGTGGATTGAACCTATCGCTCCTGATCTATTACAGGAGCGACTTGTGTCTGTGGCAATGAAGAAAGATATGGATGCCTTTCTGCCATTTTTTTTGTGAGCACTCATTATGTCTCCGGCTTTTAGCAAGAAACAGGAAAAAGATTCGGATAAATATTGTGGTAACTTGTTACTACGCTTGGCTAGGCGAATGGATACAAATGAAGGAGACGCCTACCTGATTGGTGAGGCATTGAAGAGACTCCCTAAAACGTCGTGCAAGTTGGCTGTGGAGGCGTTATTTAAAGCGGGTTCAAAAGCAACGGATGCCTATCCGGCATTTGATATTGCAGTAGCGAAACAGTTGAAAAAATTAATTGACCCCGAGCTCGTATTGGAACTTTACAATCGCATTCCTAAAGAAAGTTTAGCCTTGCAAAAGACTGGCATCGAAGTGTGCAAGCAATGCGCACAAATCATGCGGGATCGAAACACCACCGCCCAGCACCCAACAGGTTATATTGAAGTACTTAACAATTACACCAGCCGCCTGTTGCTAGCTTGGCAGGTGAAAGAGGCAAATGCTAACGTTGATATCACGTTTGAGTTTGCGAGTAAGCGCTATGAAGAAGATCCACAGCGTTTCTATGCACACTATATAGAGACGCTGCAAAACCGTGCTGTCATTCACTCTTATCTGGGTAAAAAAGATTTAGCTATTAGAGATTACAAACAAGTCATCAATGTGATAAGAAATCACAAGGAGTACCCAAGGCGGGGATTAGCAAGAATCTTAAGTAATTATGCAGGAATGCTTTTTGCTGCGGAGCAATGGGGTGAAGCCTTAAAAACTGGAAAAAAAGCCGTCGCACTTTACCAGGATATCTATGAAGAATCTGGGGGAATAATCGGAACTCAATTTAGTAGCGGGCTTGAACCTTGGGTTGAAGACTGCAGACCTGATTTAGCTGATGCTTTGATCGCACTCTCAACTTACCAGAATAAAGCAGGACAATACGAAGAAGCACTTGAGTCCGTAACACAAGCGAAATATATTTTTTCCTCTTTGAATGATTATTTTCCCGATCAATTTTCACGTCATTTAGCGATGGTGCATAACAACTATGCGATGTGTTATTCTGGGTTGAAGTGTCCGATTAAGGTTAGGGAGCACTTGGAGAAAGCGCTAGCGATTTACAAAAAATTAGCGACTAATCACTTGCTCACCATCGTCGGTGAATATTTTCACGTATTCATCAATCTCATAAGATCAAAAATTATAGATGATGATTATGAAGAAGCAGCAGTTGATTACGATGAGTTGGTGAAAATTTACAGCGAACTTCCGCAAGAGACTTTGTCTAGTATAGAACGATATAAACAATCTATTTTATCTTTAAAATATTCTTTACAAGTTCACTTCACTGATAAGGGGTGAAGTGAACATAGAATGAAATAACTGGTTTTGGTTTCTCGCCTGGCGCAGGGTGTTGTCAGTGTGTTTTTATTATAGTGTTACTTCTATTGCGGGTGTTCTAGTAGCTAATGGCAATAAATGCATCAGGGGGAGAAAATGGCTACCATTAAGGATAGAAAAGGCATCGTTGAATTAGTTCACCAAATGTCTGAATTAAAGGAGCCTGGTGAGATATGGAGCCATTTTCTCGATTCTGTAAAAAAGATTACCAATAGCCATTCTAGTTTTCTTCAGCAAAACGATTTACGCATTGAACACCAACCACTCCTTATTTCAAATGGTGTAGATCGTAACTTAATCGATCAGTATCTCTCTCATTATTATTCCACGGATATTTGGGCTGGTGCTGTGCTGGAGAATACACAGGGGACTTTCCACAATATCCAGCAGTTGGTTGATCAAAAAACTTATTTGGCCAGTGAATTGTTTAATGATTTACAACGTTATCAACAATCCTACTATGCCGCAGGATTGCAGTTAACCATCCGTAATCAAACGGGAATAATGTTAACTTTCCACCGAGATAAAACTCAGGGAGCATTCGACAGCGATGATATTTTACTGTTAAACAACCTGATCCCGGTTTTATATGAAACATTATGGAGAATATCTGATAATTATCTACTTACTACTGAAAATAGTGGGGCGACTGCTTACATTGATACGGAATTTAAAATCGTTGATGCCAACTCCAGCTTTTATGATGTTTGTTCTCAAAGTGATGAGATTACGATAATCGATGATAGGTTTTGTATTAGTGATGCTAATACAGCTGAAATAAATGATGGCTTTAGAGAATTATTCTATACAAACAAATCCAATAAAAAGGCCGAGAATTTTGAAATTAATCTATATGACGAGTTCGGGGATATTCGTCACAATTTAACGCTGACACCTTGTCATAATCGGGTTACACGTTTTGGTTTTCGCGTCCAGGGGCTATTTGCACGACTGGAAATTAAATCGTACCAGTGTTTGAAGGTTTGCTGGGAGCGAATTAAAGAGTTTTATGCGTTAACGCCTGCTGAACTATCAGTTCTTAAACTAGTCAATAGAGCATTATCGCGCAAAGAAATTGCTCAAAAGCGAAATTGTAGCCCTGAAACTGTGAAAACACAGATAAGTGCCCTGGAAAGAAAACTGAAGGCAAAAAATCAAGTCGAGCTTATTAGAAATATACGCTCTCATAGTTATTATTTTGAAGACAGCTAAAAACTAACAAAGCATTCAGGCGTGTTACCTCATTTTATCCCCCAATAGGGGGGTAGCGACCCTCAATCGTGTTCAAGTATATTTGTACGGAAATAATGATTGAAAAGGAAGTGTGAGGTACAGGTATATCAAGCAGTATGGGTTCATTAGGTCAAGTTCACTATAAAGTTGGAAAAAATGGGTTTCTGATGAAGTGGGTTCACCTGGCCCTGTTGCTCTGCCTGAACGAGTACTCTGTCCCTCCTCAAAACACCGCTCACATAGATATTACTGAAGATTTTTAAAGGCAGTGCGAGCTAAATGTTCTGACAATCAAACTTTAGCTATAGAGCAAATAGATAAGCCACTTTTTATATCTATGTTTATAGTTGGTGTCAATGCCAAGATTATCGATGCACCCCAATTGCGGTATTTTATAATAGCCCCTCCGTATGAGAGAGTATAGCCAATATAAAATATATAGTGATTGCGGTTTTTATTCTGACATGGTGCCAGTCTGATGATAAAAGAATCAAACGACACTCCTTTGACTAAGCGAGAGCAGGAGGTGATGGAGCATGTGGTTAAAGGTGTGGTCACTATAAAAATTGCAGATTTGATGGGTATCACTTATCAGACGGTAAGAACACACAACAAAGAATATATATAAAAAATTGAGCGTCAACTCGCTCATAGAAGCAGTGGCGGTTTATAAAAACATAAAATCATAGGGGTGGGAAGCCATGGGGAGCTATATAGTAAATAGATTTTCGGCTGTTATTTTTGCGGTATTATTTTTGACTGCTTGTGGGGGAGGTGGTGGCGGGGCTGATTCAGGGGCTGACTCAACGGAACAACCTGGAGGTAACACGCAATGGGTTGGATCATGGGTTCAGGTGAATTTTCTCAGCGCTGATGATGGGGGGGTATGGGGTCCAGATTCTCTTGAAGGTCTAGGGTTTTCTGCCGAGATCACTAGCACGCAATGGAAGGAAGTATCTGGAGGGTGCGAAGTAACTTTCAATTACTCTGTAAGTGGATCACTAAATCATAGCAAACAGGCTCAAAGTAAAAGCGATGGCTGCCCATCATCTCTTGATCTTGGACTTTTGAATGGATCAGGGCGCCTGGAATTCATAGATAACGCCTTTATGATTGAGTACTTTGATAATGAAGATGAGATTCTTGCATTTAAGTGGATGAGAGTTACAGCCCCTGGTACAGCAGATACGACTCCACCAAATACAACCATTACCAATGGCCCGGTTAGCCCAACGAATTCCACGAGCGCCAGTTTTTCTTTTACCGCTACTGAATCAGGGTCATCGTTTCAATGTTCTCTGGATGGCGGGGCTTATGTAGCCTGCGTCAGTCCAGCGGCCTATGCAGGTTTGTCGGAAGGCGGTCATACTTTCAGTGTGCGGGCAACCGACGCAGCTGGTAATACCGATCCCACTCCCGCAGTTTATAACTGGATGGTTGATGTAACGCCGCCGGAGAGCAATATTACCAATGGCCCGGTAAGTCCAACGAATTCTACGAGCGCCAGTTTTTCTTTTACCGCTACTGAATCAGGGTCAT
>Ga0256830_1001151_pt1 | contig 19068 bp, 14 predicted proteins | sample 128326metaG_FD_190537 | JGI IMG/M metagenome (GOLD analysis project Ga0256830, IMG submission 190537) | Hydrothermal vent microbial communities from Lau Basin, Pacific Ocean - 128-326 | ecosystem: Environmental > Aquatic > Marine > Hydrothermal vents | place: Pacific Ocean: Lau Basin | collected... | reverse complement strand
GGCTGACAGCCATGCTGGCCCGATCTACTTTTGTTAGTATATCACCCGGTAAATAAATCTGGGTATCCAGATACATCATTTTTTGAATGACCGCACGTGTATCAATCCATTCCTTATTGTCGGAAAAAATCGTCTCTGCTTCCTTGCCGTCCAGCACAATGCGTTCCGGATGATTAACATGAGAAATCATCTCCCGATACATCTGCTCGCTTGATGCCGCCGAAAGAATATCCGCCATGCGCCGCACAGGACGCCCCCAAGAAAAGGGAAGACCGGAGACGCCTTCCAAAGCCTTTGCAACCGTCAGACGACTTTTAAGCGGCATCCAAGCGCAAGCGTCTATTATTTTTTTTGCGACGAAATAACGTCGATACCCTGAAAACAGCTCGTCCGCACCGTCTCCGGAAAGGCTCACCGTGACATGGCAACGCGCGAGTTCGGAGACCAACAAAGTCGGGATCTGCGAGACATCACCGAAGGGTTCGTCATAGATTTCAGGCAGTCTCGGGATAACGGCCATCGCCTGTTTCGGGCTGACATAAAGCTCACGGTGCTCCGTACCGAGTTGTTTGGAAATTGTTTTTGCGATCTTCGCCTCATTAAACGCCGCCTCATCAAAACCGATTGTAAAGGTCTTCACGGCTGGATCGCTCTGAGCCTGCATGAGCGCGACAATGGTTGAAGAATCGATGCCCCCGGAAAGAAATGCACCCAGCGGCACATCCGCGGCCATGCGAGACTTCACCGCATTTTTTAAAATCGGCTCAAGAAACTCCAATGCTTCATCCGCGTTTCCTTCAAAAGGCCGGTCAATACCCGCCTGCGCAATGTCTCGAAATGACCAATAAAGAACAGGTTTCGGCAGTGCCTTATCTCCGGGAAGGGCCAAACGCAGAAAGCTCCCCGGCCTAAGCTTACAGACCCCTTCATAAATCGAGCAGGGAGAGGGAATAAAGTTATGACGCAAATAGAGCGAAAGCGCCGAGCGGTCAATCTTCCCTGAAAATGCGGGATGCGCAAGAAAACTTTTCAGTTCGGAGGCAAACAGAAAGATATTGCCCGACCAGCCGTAATAAAGCGGTTTTTCACCCAAACGATCCCGCGCCAAAATAAGCGTCCGCATTTCACGATCCCAGAGGGCAATAGCAAACATGCCGTTTGCTTTTTGCAGTGTTTTTTCCATACCCCGGTGCGCAATCCCGGCAAGAAGCACCTCGGTATCCGAACGGCCGCGAAATGAAAATCCCGCACCTTCAAGTTCACGACGCATCTCCCGGTGATTATAAATCTCTCCGTTAAAAATAATGATGTAACGACCGGATTCGGACACCATCGGTTGATGTCCTTCCGAAGAAAGGTCAATCACCGCAAGCCTGCGATGGCCTAGCGCAATGCCCCGCTCCGCATCGACCCAGGTACCGGATGAATCGGGGCCGCGAAACGCCAAGGCATCGGACATCCGACTAACGGTGCGCTCAAGCGCCGAAGTACCCATTTCATGTGATGAATCAAAAAAACCGCTGATGCCGCACATAAATACAAAAAACCTTCACTGCATCGAATGAGAATTCAGTCAGGATCAGACCGTATGTTTTTCTTTTTTAGATCCGATAGATTCCATGAAAACGGACTCCCACAGTTGCGTAATCCGCTCCAAATCAAAACGCTGAATGATTTCAGCACTTTTTGAAGCCAGTCGGCGACGTTCCGCCTCATCAGACATCAATCGGTCCATCGCCTCCGATATTGCAATCGTATCCTCATTTTTGACCAGCAAACCGTCAATCCCGTCACGGATCACTTCTCTTGGACCTGTCGGGCAATCCGTCGCAATGACGGGCAAACCGCAGGCCATCGCTTCACAAAGGGCATTTGGAAAACCTTCGAAACGGGAACTCATTACAAACAGATCGGCTTGTTTTAGTAAAACATAGGGAGACGCCAAATAACCGGGAAGAGAGAGACGGTCTCCTAGTTCCAAGTCTTTCCCCAATTTTTTCAACACACGCTTCAGGGGGCCGTCCCCGACGATGGTTAATCCCCAATCCGCATGCTTATCTTTAATCATCGCAAACGCAGCAATCAAACGGTCGAACTGCTTCACTTCGTAGAGACGCCCCACTGCAAGCACTTGGGGCCTGGAAAACAACCTCGGTGCTGAGCTTATTTCAGGAGGGCGCACGACTGGATTTGGAATAATGGCCAATTTTTCTCGAAAACGCGGCAAAAAGTAATCTAAAGCCCCCTGATTCTGTACAATAATCCGACTTGCAAACCGATAAACCCGGCCCCGAACCCAATTCAAAAACGGACGTTCTTCAAAAGCGCCTGGCGCAGATCGCTCGGAAACCACAACAGGAAGATGCAAACCTCTTGTCGTCAACAAAGTCACCATGTTCATGATGTCTATGAACGAAACAATCACATCCGGTTTTGATGAACGGAGCGCTGCCCTGAGCTTTGGCAAATTCAATAAGACCTGCAGGCCCGACCAAAGATTTAAGGCTTGCCGTCTCACACGCTTGGGCAAAGAAAAACAATCATTTTTTGTCCCGTTTATCGTTAGAACCGTCACTTCATGGCCGTGTTTGACAAGACGTTCCGATAACAAAATGAGAACACGTTGCGCCCCCCCTGCCTCTAAAGAGCCGATGACAAATTTAATTCTCATAAAATAGCTATACTTTACGTCTCTCTGAAAGATCGAAAATCCATCACAAAGATATGACATGACGCACCGAGAAAAGAGGCCAGTTTTTTTCGAAGGTCCAAAGACATACCCGGAAAGAGGCCGTATCCCGTATAAAAAAGGCCGTTCTGTAAAAATGCCACGATTTCACAATGATTTTTTTTAAATAATCGGCACCAGCGATGTTTGCTGAAATAGTACAACTCAGACAAAGCATTGGAGTATTCTCCGTGCGGCCCGGGGAATAAGGTGTTTTTAATTAAGAAAAAGTTAGAATAGCGTGCTTTCAAATCATCAAGAGAAGCTTGAGCTGATTTTTCCGAAGCATTCCGTCGCCTAAAAAAAAAGAGCGGGACATAGATGTAGTGAGCAAGGCTCGTCCAAAAACGCCAGGAAGCACTCGGCAAAATATGAATCATTCTGCCATCCGCTTTTAAAACACGACGCATTTCTTCTAACAAGCTCGGCAAATCCCGAACATGCTCAAGAACATTGGACGAAAAAATTAAATCAAACGAAGCGGCTTCAAAAGGGAGATGGCGTCCGTCATAACTCTGAACCGTGAAATAGGACGCTTGCTGTTTTTTCCGGTTTTCGAGATCGACGGAAAAAACCTGACAACCATAGGCAGCCAACAAACTGGCCTGATATCCACTGCCTCCGCCGATTTCTAAAACACGGATATTGGGCCGGACCCATTTTTTTACGGTTTCGATTTCAGATTGCCTCAATTGCCGAAGACATGCCTCAGATCGATCGTATCCGCTTTTATTGTCCAAGCCGTACCTCAGATAAGCGTTCTCTTTTTTCTAATTGCCTTTTTAAGGCAAAATAAATCAAGATCATGGAGACCAGGTAAACAATACTGGTTGAAAGCCCGATTCCCGCAACACCCAAGTATTGAATGCAGATATAATTCCCCACAATATTAACAAGCAAGTTGATACCACCGATGACCATCAAAACCTGATTTTTCGACAAAGCGCTGAGCAATCGTACACCCATAATTCCGATGAGATAAAAGGGAATCTGTAACAAATAAAAAACCTGAATTTCCCCGACCAAGCGGGTATCCAAGCTTGTAAAGGCACCCCTCTCAAATACGATTTGAATAATTCCTTGTGAAAAATAAATCAAAACAGATGTCAAGGGCACCGTCACCAAGAGGATAAGACGGGCATAGGTTTTGAGGGTGTGGCGGATACTTTTCCAGTCTTCCAGCGCAACCATTTTTGAAAAATGCGGAAAAATAGACGTGCCCAGTGCAATGGAACTCAAACCCGCGATAAAAAGAACCACTTTACTCCCGTAATGCAGGGCGGAAACACTGCCCGACCCAATTGCCGCCGCCATCGCCTGATCAACAAAGAGGGTGCTCCCCATTAAAAAGGTCCCGACAATCATCGGAAAATATTGTCGCAATACTTTTTTGATCGAGGCATCCATGTGATGCCATTTTGGCCAATAAATATCCCCTCGAGATTTTAAACATCCCATCAGGAATACAGCTTCCAGCAAGAGGCCGATCATCAGACCCGTCGCAAGCGCACGAACTCCCCAAATCGCTCCCGCAAGCCAAATAAATCCAAGCGCCGCAAGATGCGTAACGGCAGGAGACAGACTCGGCGGCACAAAATATTCCCCAGCTTTCAAAACACTACCCCAGGCACCGATCAAAGCACCGAGAACAAGGGTCGGCATCAAGATCAAAAAAAGAGATTGTGTCTGCTCCATTTTCGGAACGTCAAAACTCGAACCCAACCAGGGAAGAACGAATGGAAAAAGAAAAAACAAAACAAGCGATAAAACAAGCAAAAAAACGAGATACCGGCTCAAAATATGTGAAAAAAGCAAACCCGCCTTAAATGCGCCTTCTCTTTCTCTTACTCTGATAAATTCAGGAATAAATGCAGCTTCAAAAGAACCCTTTACGGTATTCATTAACAATGAAGGAAGCAGGAAAGCCACAAGGAAAGCATCCATCATATCTGTCGTACCGAATTGGTGGGCAATCAGCAATTCTTTTCCGACCGCCGCAAGCGACACAATGAGATGGAGCCCTCCGACCGTAAGCATGCCGATCAAAATACGCCGATTGGCCGATCCCTGACGGATAAGCTCCCATCGCCCTAAGTTCGTACGCTGCGCCTCATTCAAAAATTTCCTCCACCGTCTCGGATGCAATAGAAAATATACGACGTTCGATCAATCATCAGGCATCATGCTTGTTTCATGACAAAACCCTGTCCCGTGGGCAATAAAACAATCTCTTCAGCCTTATCCGAAAAAAAATCGTTCATTGCCTTGTTCGCACCGGGACAGGAAGTAAAACCGTAGTCGTCACAAAGAATAATGCCGCCCGGTGTCATGCGCTCATAAAAAAACAGAATTGAATCCCGTGTCGGCTGATACAAATCAATATCCAAATGCACAAAGCAAAACTTCCGGTCGGCCACATCAGAAAACCGTTCCGGAATCCATCCTTTATAATAATGTACGGCACTAAACTCTTTTAAATTTTCCCGAAGCACATGCTCGCCACAGGAAAGATCTCCCTTTTTCCAATAATCCCCATCTTCATTCACCGGATCGGAAAGGCCTTCAAATGAATCAAAAATGTGGTGTGTTTTTTGATATTTTAGGTTTCTACGGCAAATCAGGTATGAAGAAGCGCCCTTGTATGCGCCGCATTCCGCAGTATCTCCATCCAAAAAAAGACTTAACTTTGTAAGCTGATCCAAAGCATATTTTCGGTCAAGTGAATGGAAATTTCCGGTATTTTCAAATCGTTCATACAAACGGACAAAATCATCGTCATACAAAAAAAGCCGCCCGTATTCACTGAACTTGTAGCGTTTGTAAATCAGCCCCGCAATTCTTTCCGCAAGAATATAACGAGGAAACTCATCCCCTGTCAGTATTTGCCTGACAAATTTTAAAACGCTCGAAAGATGCATAAATCCCCCCGGAATGCAACCGCAAGAACAGGTATTATCGGGAACGGTTTGTTGATAAAAACAGGTGTTGATGATACTTCACGATGCGTCGATCCCAATCAAAGACCCATCGCCTTCGCGCATCCCCGGAGAGCAGCTTTATTTTTTCAAAATAATTCGGATCAATCATGATCTTCTTTATTTTATCAGAAAGTGAGGCGAAATCATGGGGATCAAATAATAATGAAGCCGCGTTCAAAACTTCACGGTTTTCATCAATGTCACTCGCAAGACAGGGAAGTCCGGACGATAAAGCCTCCAGCAAGGCATTGGAGCAGCCCTCGTGTTTTGAAGGCAAGACAAACAAATCAGCGGCCTTAAGATATGCACTGACGTCTTCTTGCCAACCCGTAAATCGGAACTGTGCCTTCCCATCGTGCTCATTTGCCAATCGTTCTAAATGCTGCCTTTCCGGGCCCTCCCCCACAATTAAAAAAAATGCGGTTTTATTCAGGCGATGCGCAGCGTGAATCACAAGTGCCACATTTTTTCTCGCATCCAAGACAGCCGTCGTCAAAACCACAAAGACATATTGATCCAAACCGAGGCTCAGACGGCTTTTCAAACGATCGGAAGCAGTGCTTAAATCATCCGCAATATGATTATTCAAAACCGAAATTTTATCCGAAGAGAGGCCGTAATCCGAGACCAGCGTTTTTTTTAAAGCACGGCTTACGGCAACCACTTGATCCGACAGCGAAAAGGCCATTTTCAAAAAAAGGCGTTCAATAAACAAACTGAGCGGCGCACGGCGCAAAACACGACCGATTTCTTGTGCGTCGGCCCGGACAAAAATAAGCAAGGGAATTTGCAGCAATATCTTAATGAAAACAGCCGAAAACCCGTAAACTCCGCCAAAAACGGAAACAAGGGTAATGTCTTCTTTTCTGGCGACATAAAACGCATAAAAAGGGGTCGTCAATAAAAAATAGCTCCAAAAAAGAAGACCCTCTTTTTTCTGAAAGGGCGTCCACAAGATATGCGGCACAATCTGCGGATGAGAAAGCGGATACGCCTCAACCGCAATATAGTGGACTTCCCCGCCCGCCGTAGCCAGCGCATGAAACATCATGTACAAGCGTTTACAGAGTCCGCCGGGTTTGTGCCGATAATAAATCGATAAAATGCGCTTTCCCGAAAGATGCGTTTCCGCGGCGTCCCCCGCTCGCTGAAAATTAGACATGCGAGTTCATCCTCTCTTCCCAAAACCGAAAGACCAGTAACAACCACAATTTGACACTGTGGTCGCGAAACCCGCTTTGGTGCTCATGGTTTAAGGCGGCGATATGTTCCGGATTCAATATGCCAAGCGGTCCGGGTTTTAGCAACACTTCTTCAACAAAAGGCTTCAATTCCTTTTTAAACAACGTCCCCAAGGGCAACATAAAACCATGTTTTTTGCGTCGCGTCACTTCAGTGGGCAGCAAATCCCGGAAAGCCCTTTTAAGAATGTATTTGCTCTGCAAACCTTTGAGTTTCAGTTCGATCGGCATTTTCAAAACCGCTTCAAGCACCTTTTGATCCAGAAAAGGAGAACGGACTTCCAAACCATGCGCCATGCTCATACGATCAACCTTTGTCAGAATATCCTCCGGCAGATAACTGTGAAAATCCGTCCACATCATTTGGGAAAGCTCATCTAAATTCGAAAAACGCTCTGCCAAGGACCAAACCGGGTTTTGTTGGTCTGCCAACACTTGTTTTCGTATTTCAGGCTGTAAAAGTTGGAGAAAGTCATCGTCCGTAAAAGCCAAAGGCAGCACCTCATTCGGATTTTTTTCAAGGCGTTCCGATAATTGAATAAACAGCCGAAACTGTTTAATGAAACTATCTGCATAATAAGCAGTTCCCTCGGGTAAAAAATCTGAGAGGCGCTCCAAACATTGTTTCCGGAATAATTTGGGGAGTCGCCAGTAATAACTCACAAGCTTTCTCCCCACATAGCGCCGATAGCCGGCAAAAATCTCATCGGCACCATCTCCGGAAAGGGCCACCGTCACGGATTTTCGGGTCATTTTAGAAAGTTGATATACGGCAATCGCCGAAGCATCACCAAAAGGCTGGTCAAACTGTCCTAGAATAATCGGAAGCGCCCTCCAATCATAATCAAGTCTTTCATGATGGTGCCTTGTTTTAAAAAAAGCGGCGACCTGTTTTGCAAAGGGCGTCTCATCATAACTTTCATCCTTAAAGCCAATTGAAAAAGTCTCAAGCCCCTCAGCTTTGTGCTGAGCCATGAGACCGACGATAATGGATGAATCGATGCCGCCGCTTAAAAATGCGCCAAGCGGCACATCACTGATGAGACGGATTTTCACGGCCTCTTCAAGCGTCTCCCGAAGGCCTTCACCATATTCTGTTTCGGTGTGACTTGCCTTTTCCGGCATCGGGACCGTCCAATACCGCCTTTCCTCTTTTCCTGCCGGATCAAATGATAGATAGTGCGCCGGAGGCACGGTATGAATTTTTTCGTAAATACTCTCTGTCCCAGGAATAAATTGATGTTTAAAAAAAAGGGCCAAGGACTCAAGATTGACGGGCGATTGCAAACCCGCATTCAACAAGGCTTTTATTTCCGAAGCAAAAAAAAGACGGCCGCCTTCGACGGCATAATAGAGAGGTTTTTTGCCCACGATGTCGCGGCATAAAAAAAGCTTGCCAAGCTGCGCATCCCAAAGCGCAATGGCAAACATGCCTCGTAAACGCCGCAGGCATTCGATCCCCGTTTCTTCGTAAAGATGCACAATGACTTCTGTATCACAAACACTTTTAAACTGATGCCCTTTTTCGAGAAGCTCAGCTCTCAGTGCCTTAAAATTATAAATTTCACCGTTAAAAACAAGAGAGACAGAACGGTCTTCGTTAAAGACGGGTTGATCGCCGTGCGCGATATCAATTACGGCAAGTCGCGCATGCCCCAGCGCAAGGGGGCCTTCGCCGTAGACACCAATGCCATCGGGGCCGCGATGAGACAAAGAAACCGCCATCGCCCGCGCATCATCGACATCAACCTTTCGTCCTTTCAGATCGAAGAGACCTGCGATACCGCACATACGGTTTCGTACACCTCCAAGTATTGTTTCGCCGTTTTTTCCCAGCTCAAATTCATTTCAGAAAGATGCCGATAGGCGGCCACCCCCATCTTTTCGCGCTGTTCCGGGTTTTGAGCGAGGGTACACAAATTTTTTGCCAAACCTTCGACATCCCGAGCCGCAACCAACAAGCCCGTTTCTTTATCTTTCACCACTTCACGGATTCCGGGAAGGTCAGACGCAATTACGGGCAAAGCACAGGCCATCGCCTCTAAAATGACATTTGGAATCCCCTCCGAAAGACTCGGCAAAACAAGACAATCCGCTTGCCGCATAAACCCCGGAATCTCATCACTTCCTTTTATCCCGGAAAAAACAACCGCGTCGCTCAAGCCGTTCTTACGGACTTCCGCCTTTAAATCCTCTGCTTCCACACCATCGCCAACAATGAAAAGACGGATATTTTTCTCAAACGCATAAACCGAAGCAAAGGCCCGAACGAGGTAGTGCACCCCCTTTCCCGGCACGAGGCTTCCCACAAAAATAAAACGGCAAATTGCATCATCAGCCTTTTTTTTGCGAAGGCCCTGCAAAGCCACGCCGTTTCGAATCACGGAAACGATCTCACTTGAAATCCCTTGTGCCGTCACCCAGTCTTTCATTTCCTGATTCACGGTGGTAACCGCAGAAGCGCCTTTCAGCACCCACGCAGCGAGCCGTGCGGGATGTTTTGCTTTTCGCGCGATAAGCACATCGCTTCCGCGCAGCGTAATGACATAGGGGATGCCCCGTATCTTCTTGAGAATGCGTGCGATGATGCCGGAATAAAGCCATTGTGCATGAATCAGATCGGCCTCTTTTGAAACGTGCAAGGCTTTGATGGCAAACATGCCGACAAAAAACGGAAGCAAACAGGCAAGCCAGGGCCGGCATTTTAAATTGGCCGGAATGCCTCCCGGGCCATAGGCCAGAACTTGAAGTTTTTTCGGAGAAAAATATTGGAAACGATTGACCCGGCAGCCGTCCATCATTTCAAAAGCAAGCGTATTTTTATGGGCGGGTGCAACAACATCTATTTTAAGATTTAACGAGACAAGGGCGCTGCACAGACGAAAGACAAAAAGACCGGAATAATCACCCGAAAACAGTGGAAACGATGTGGTGATCATGCAAACTTTCATCTGTCTCCTTGATCCAACGATCCAAGTGCGGGACTGAGGTTTATCTGAGGTGTTTGTTATATTCCATATCAAACCACATGGCAAAAAAGAGGGATTGCAAACCGGAAATGAGTAAAAACGCAGCGAAGAGCGCACTGGTTGCGGTCACGCCCGCCCCCATTAAGCGGACCGCGAGTAAATAAAGACCCAAGAAAAAACCCGAGGGTGTGAGCGCAATACCCAAAAAATAGAAAAAGACCAGGGGATGAAAATCCCGGATAATGTATTTATTCCCCATTCGAAAGATAAAACCCTTCACCAATAACCAACTGATCTTTGGAACCACATTCCAAAGACGGATACCGGACTTTTCTCCAATATTGTAAATAGGGCGGATCGAAACATCCCGGACACGAAAGTTATTGATATTAAGTTTAATTAAGAGGTCATTGGGCATGCCGTAACGCGCATAGATGGCATCAAGGTCCAAGGTTCTCAAGGCAACATTGGAGATCGCAGTATATCCCGACTGAGAGTCCGCAATATGCCAATACCCTGAAGCAATTTTTGTTAACAGAGAAAGAACCGAATTTCCCAAATAGCGATGATGGGGAATCATATACCACGATTCGCCTCGAAAAAGCCGGTTCCCTTTAACGTAATCCGCCTCGCCTTCAATAACAGGCGCAACAATCCGATCCAAATCAGCCGGGTCCATTTGCGCATCCCCCGCCATGACAGCGACCACATCTATTTTCTCATCACGCGCCTGCTTGTATCCCGTCACAATCGCCCCACCGACTCCCCGGTTTTTTTCATGCTGAATCAAAATAACACGACCGGATTTAACTTGAGCAAGTTTCTGCACCGTATCGACTGTTTTATCCGTGCTGCAATCGTCCACGATGAAAATACGATCAACAAAGGCGGGCATCGTGGAAACCACTTCCCCGATCAATTTTTCTTCATTATGGGCCGGCACTACAACACCGACTGTTTTACCCTTGATCATGAACGGCGTCCTTCTTTTGAAGACTCAATAGATAGAAGCTTGATCTCTTTTTTTGCATCCGCATCATCGGAATTTATTTCAAGTATCTTTTGAAAAAACTGAAGTGCCCGGTCCTTGTCTTCCCGGTCCGCATTGATTTTCCCTAAAGCAAAGAGTGCATCCCGGTGGTTCGGAAAAAACGTGATTACCTTATTAAAATAATACTCTGCTTTTTCAACTTCCGCATTATTTGCAAACATCTTTGCTAAATTAAGATACGGTTCATAGTACTCATGATTAACAGAAATGGAGCGAAGGAATGCCTGCTCAGCATTTTGATAATCTCCCATATACGCATAAGTAATGCCCAACAAATTGAGAAAATGCGTATTATTGGGCACCATTTCCACGGCCATTTTGAAATGCCCCAGCGCAATTTCATAAACCTTTTTTTCCAAAAAATAGGAACCATGCCCTGATAAGATTTGAGCATAAAATGACATTTCCTCTCGGTCGTTGGAAATCTCATCAAACGGCAACTGCTTTGATAGCTTTGAGAAATAGGACTGGATCGATTGATCGGTCAGCTCATGTTCAGCAGCATCAATTCGATAGAACAAACCCTCCGGGACGAGGTAAGGATTAACAAACTTATTATAATCGACAACAGGTTCCCAATAGATGGGGCGAGTATGGACATTTTTAGTCAAAAAAGCAGAGCCAAAATCTTTGGGCTCGACACTCGGAATCACAATATTTTGAAATCTGGATTCTTCAAACTCAGTAAACAACTCCGGAACGATAAAGCTCGAGAGGCTTAAGACCGTTACATCAGGACGTTTTCCTTCCACCTGCTGCAAATAACTTAGGCCAAACCAAGAGTGATAACTAATAACCACCGCACCCGGCGCAAGCCGCTCTAAGATGCCGCTCATAATCTGCGCCGTTTGCCAATAGTAAACCTGTTTACGATTTCGATTGAAATGATCAGAAAAAAGCACTACGAACTGGATTCCCAAGAGCACAGAGGCCAAACCGAGATACACATTTCTTTGCTCGCTTCCGGAAAATTGTTTCCGAAAAATGACAATACTCACTCCGATACCGATTCCCAAGAGAATGGCCAATACCAAGAATGTGGGAATATAGGCTGAATTTTCCGTCCAATAACGAATAAAGAAAATAAATGGCGGGAAAAAGAAAAGGGCAAAAAGCACGAGCAAGGCATAATATTTTTTGAAAAATAAATACCCAAGGCCCAAGCCCCCGAGAGAAATTCCCAAAAAAGAAAAATTTGCTCGGTATAAATCCCAGTAAATTAAAAGCAGCTTTGAAAGAATGTTTCCTCTTGGAACGCTAAAATGGAAATTGGCATCCTTACGATCACTCGCGTGAAAGATCAAATTGGGAAAGGTTTCCGGATTGCCCCAATCATAATGCGGATTTTGTGCGGACCGAACCGGAAGATAAAGATAGACAGATAATCCTAGACAAAAAAAGAACAGCATGACCATCAATCGTTTCAATACGTCGGAGGAAAACCAGGCCTGCTCGGGTTTTAACCAGAAAAAATAAGCCCAAAGGAGTAAACAGGGGAGATATAAGATTAAAATGGCGTGTGCCCCCAGGCTCAACCCAAACAAAAAAGACAAGGCGTACATCATTTTTTCAGGGTGATGATTTTCAAGGTCTGCTTTTGGAACAAACGGGGGCATATTCAGTAGAATTAAAATAAAAATCACCGTAAAAAAATTTTGAAACGTATATACCTCGGCGCGATTGGCATTCTCCCAAATAGCATTTGAAAATGAAAGAAAAGCGGCAGAGACAAATGCAATCCGATCAATGCAAATAGAAGACAGCGCCATTTCAGATTTCTCAAATAGGATCTTAAGAACGGATTGCATGATCCAATAAAAGATGACGGAAAGCGCGGCGCCAAAAATTGCGGAGACCAATGTGGTTTTAAAAGCCACGCTGCCTAATGGCATAAACGTGACCCACTTGGCAATCATGGCATAAAGCGGAGAACCTGCCGGGTGGGCAATATCCAGAAGATATCCAATGGCCTGAAATTCTGAAGCATCTCGCCAATAAATAGAAGGGAATACTGTAAAAAGATAAATAAAGAATGATGAAAAAAAAACAATGAAGGGAAAAAGGGAAGTCATTATAAAATTCAGCCCTTTTTGCATCAATAAGAAAAGGGGGGTGGACAAATGAAATCATTTGTCCACCCCCCTTTTTTAGGTAAAAAACTAGACTTAGCTATTAAAGTCCGTGTTAACAACATCCCGCAAAAACTTGTCCTCACCAATTCTCCATCTGTCACCAATAACACGTCCTGACTGGCCTGTCGCCAATGCCGAGAAACCGATCGAAGAGGCTGTCGGGAGACTATAAGTATAACGATTGGTCCCCTCTGTTGCGAAACCGATGTTGGCCAATGTCGCACCCGCATAAAGCGCGTTCGCACCCACGCCCGGGTTTTCCGCCGCATAGGCCACCATGTTCGTAAAAATCGCCCCTAAATTCGCTTTGGCTTCCGCCTGCTGTGATTTGGCCTGATAATTCAAAAAATTCGGAATGGCAATCGCCGCCAATATGCCGACAATCGCCACAACGATCATCAACTCAATCAAAGTAAACCCTTGATTTTCTTTTATTTTCCTGAACATTACTCGCCTCCATTTCAATAAGATTTTTATTTATATGTTCTTAAAACGCTTTTTTATTGAATCACACTTTCTGCGAGTTTGCAGAATACATGCCACAATCATTTCAACAACTTTATTCCAGAAAATACCTTTTATTTTCAATATATTCGCGCTTTTTTATTTTTCTTCGTTTAATTTTTTCGACAGAAATTCTGTCTTTTTCAAACAAAAATGACATTTTTTGTCACCCATTGAATCCAAATAAAGTCACTGATTAAAATCGGGGTGCAGATCCCGAATCTCTTTCGTTTGGTCTATCTCCCAAACATCCCCTTGAACTTGCCCGGAAATACCGAGCGCTCTGGCCAAAAAGGCATCTGTTGTAGGAGGACTCACCAGCGTATAAGTATAACGAGACATGCCGTCCCTCGAAAAACCGATATTGTCCAAGGTCGCGCCCTCGAAACCATCCAGTTCCAAAGGGGCGGAATAGGACAACATTCCCACATAAATTGCCGCAAGGCTTGATTTCGCCTCGGATTGTTGAGACTTTGCAAGATATCCTGTGTATAAAGGAATAGCAATAGACGCCAGAATACCAACAACTACGATCACAACCGCAAGTTCCACCAGTGTAAACCCTTTTGCATTATTCATTGGGAAATTAGAGGAATTTCTGAGAACATGCGTTCCCGTAGATTTTTAATGGGCGTCCTGAGAAAGTGTTTTAAGTCTTTGTGCAGAACCTTTTAATGAGGAGGGGAGACCGAAGCCCGCTTCGATAAAACGCGTAACCAACTGTTCATTATCCGGATCAAGCGCCAATGAACGCTCCCAGGCCGCCTTGGCAAGATCATTTTTCTTCGTTTTAAGATACACTTCTCCAAGATGTTCATGGATGACCGGATCGGAAGGTACAAGGCGCACTGCCTTTTCAAGCAAGGTTGTGGCTTCCTTCAAGTTTCCTTGTCTGTAATACGCCCAAGCCAAGCTGTCGATGAAATAACCGTCATCAGGCCTGAGCTCCAAAGCACGATTGATCAATGCAACCGCCTCATCTAAGCGAATCCCTTTATCGGCAAAGGTGTATCCCAGGTAGTTGAGGGCGTTGGCGTGTTTTGGCGCCAACTGTATGGCCCGCTCCATTTGAGACACCATGTCATCGAAACGTCCTAATTTATCAAACGCCGCCCCAAGATGAAAATAGAGATCCGGCACCTTTGGATTTTTTTCGATACCCTGTAAAAAAATCTCTGCCGCGTCATGATAACGCTCCGCATCTTGTTGAATGAGACCGGTAAAAAGATACGATTCGGCACGCTGAGGGTTAATTTTCTTTGCTAATTCTCCCTGAGCCAAGGCCGCATCCGCATTTTCCAATCGGTAAAAATAAAGCGATCCCAATCTTAAACGCACTTCGTATTCACTCGGACTTTGCTCTAGAATTGCATGATAGGTCGCACGCGCCTCCTCAATCTCATCATTTTCCTCATATAAAGTGGCCAGATAAACACGCAAACGGATATCTCCTGGTTTTGCGGCAATAACGGGCAGAAGTGATTGAATCGCACTGGAGTAATCTTTTTTATCAACAAAGATGCCAACACGTTGGAGTGAGAGATCGAGGTTAGACGGATCGGCCTGCGAAAGACGTGTTAAAATATTCAGCGCATCATCCAAGGCGCCCTTTTGAACCAACAATTGCACCAAGCGGTTTATCGCGTGTTGATTCTTCGGATTGATGCGATTAACAACATGGCGGTACACGTTGAGTGCAGCTTGAGGATTTCTCTGACGCTCATAAATATTGGCAATGCCCATATGGGCCGGTTCAAAATAAGGGTCCAAACTTAGGCTCTCACGAAAAAAATTCATGCCTTTTGGAAAATTTCTTTTTTCGAGTGCCAACATGGCGAGATAATAATAAGCTAATGCGGAAGGCGGCCCAACCTCTATGCCTTGATATACAGCTTCTTCAGCCTTGGTTAAATGACCCGCTTCCGCATAGATCCCCGCAATCTTAAAATAAAGATCACGCTGCACTGCATTGGACCGAACCGCTTGCTCATAGTAGGAAAGTGCTTTCTCCTTATCCCCCGATACAACGTAGATATCTCCCAAAAGAATCAGCAAACCATCGTCGTCCGGAGCCAAACGGCGGGCTTTTTCCGCATAAAAAAGAGCGTCTTTCTGATTACCCAAACGACTGTAAAGCGCAGCCACCCGTTTCAAAAGAAAAAAGGCATCCGGATCGTGTTTTAAGGCAGTTAGATATTCCTTCAAGGCATTCCGATCATTTTCGGCGGCCGAAGCCGCCCCGCGACCGACTTCATGTTGGAGTCCTAAAATAGCGTGAAAATACGACTCGGAAGTCGGTTGACGCTTATTTTCGGAACGGGTCCCCTCGTCTGATTGTATTGTTTTGACGGACACCGACGGGGAAAGGATTATTTTTTTCTGAACAGCAGGACTGCAAGAAATGAGAAGGAAAGGAAAGATGAGGAAAATCAAACGAAGCGACAATCGGGACAAGCCGCGACATCGCGCGTCATTCTTAAAACCGCCTTCAAGTCGGCAGAGGGTTACGGGACATCTTCGATCCATATGGTCGGGAAACTTTTTTCTCATTAATATATGAACGCTTCAGTTAAGAACGTACTGATTTAGCCCGGGGTGAATTGATCTCCCGAAAAAAATAATTCATACCTTGTTCATGTTCAGAGCATCCTTAAGGTTCTTTTTTTTCCTGTTTGGGGGTGACGTCGATTTCATCCGGTTCTGCGACCCCTTTTTTGAAGCCTCGAATGGCTTTTCCCAACCCGGAACCGATTTCCGGAAGCTTCCCCGCGCCAAATATCACCAGAACAATCACCAAAAGAATGACGAGTTCCGGGATGCCCAGTCCAAACATCACTGACCTCTAACTAAATAAAATAGCGCGCACCGGTATTTTCATACGCAACATCAAATAAAGAGATTTCTCTTGAAATTATAGGGTGAACCGGGAGCATTGTCAAATCGAAAGCCTTCGGCATTCACGGCAATTTTCACCGTAAAATAAATAACTTCCGCATTCAATAAAAAGTGATTATTCCGGGCGAAACCGACGGGGATGATCCTTTGCGAGATCTTCGAAACGGGTGTAGCGATTGATAAAAGCCATGGGCACATCGCCAATCGGGCCGTTACGTTGTTTGCCGATAATGATTTCCGCCACGCCGCGCTTGCCGCAGATACACTCCCCGTCCGGCGCACACTTGCAGGGATCATAAACCTCTTCCCGATAAATAAATAGCACGACATCGGCATCCTGCTCAATGGCGCCCGACTCCCGAAGATCGGCCAAAATCGGTCTTTTCTTTTTTTCAGGGCGGGATTCCACCGCACGGGAAAGCTGGGAAAGCGCGACGACGGGAATTTTAAGCTCTTTTGCCAAACCTTTGAGCGAACGGGAAATTTCTGAAATTTCCTGCTCCCGGCTGTTCACGTCCCCCCGTCCGCGCATTAACTGTAAATAATCCACGATAATCAGACTTAAATCATGTTCCGCTTTAAGTCGGCGCGCCTTTGCACGCATTTCAAGAATCGTCATGGAAGGCGTATCGTCGATAAAGATCGGGGCTTCATTCAAGCGGCCCGCCGCATCAATCAGGCGCCGCCAGTTGTCATTTCCCGGCTGCCCCAGAAAGCCCGAACGCAGTTTATGCGCATCCACACGGGCCTCCGAACAAAGCATCCGCAGCACCAATTGCTCCTTAGACATCTCCAGGCTGAAAATACCCACGGTTTTATTCTGAGAAAGCGCAATATTTTGAGCGAGCCCCAAGGCAAAGGCCGTTTTCCCCATTGAAGGTCGACCCGCCACAATCACTAAGTCCGAAGGCTGTAAACCCGAAGTCATCTTATCCAGATCTTTATATTTTGAGGGCAAACCCGTCAATTGCTGGTCGGCCAGTTTCTCAATAATCTCAAACCCGGCCTTCACCAATTCCTTCATGGGCACAAAGGTCGTCCGCATGGATTTGTCCGTGATCGCAAAAATATCCCGCTCGGCCTGATCCAACAAATCTTCCACCTTACCGTCATTATCGTAACCCCGCGTTACAATATCGGTTGCAATACTAATGAGATGACGCAACAAACCTTTTTCATGAACGATTTTAGCGTGAAGGCGTACATTCGCCGCCGTGGCGATGCTGTTAAGCAGTTCGGTCAGATAAGTATCGCCACCCACGGCTTCAAGCTGGTCCTTGATTCGAAGTCGGTCGGAAAGGGTAATTAAATCAATCGCTTCATTCATATCATTCAGATCAAGCATGGCGGAATAGATTTTTCGGTGGCTTTCCCGGTAAAAATCTTCAGTCTGAAGCACTTCAACCGTGCGGTTGATGGCATTATTGTCCAGCAAAATTGCAGCCAAAACGGCCTGTTCGGCTTCGATATTTTGCGGAGGCAGTCTTTTTAGGGGCGTATCAACGGCAGACATGGATACTTTTATCTTCCAGGGGTGGTTTGCGTCTGGGTGGAAAACCAAGCCAATGCGGCTTGAATGCGTTCGATGTAAAGTGCAAAACCCGTTGAGGCCGATGCGGCGCCGAATTTTTCAAGCAGGCGGTCGTAACGGCCGCCGCCGCCCAATTCAGAACCGATTCCGTCGGAAAAAATCTCAAAAATCGTGCCCGTATAATAATCAAACCCTCTTACCTCACCCAGGTCGATCAAAAGGTATTCCCGGTAACCGGCCGCTTTTAAACGATCGTAAACCGACTGAAGCCGATCAAGGCCCGACCGACAGGCGGGATCATCCGTCAAATCCGCAGCACGCGCCAGGACCTCTTCTCCCCCAAAAAGATCAAGCAAAGAAAGCACTTCGAGGCGGGTCTTCTCATCAAGGGCCTCTTCTTTGAGCAGGCTTTCCAATTGAGAGGCTTCTTTTTTGGACACACAATGCAAGACTTTTTTGAAAAAAGACGGATTTGCTTCAAATCGCCTCAAAATCCCTTGGGTAAAGGCCATTTGGCCCAAGGTAATCCGAAAATTTTTGAGACCCAGCTTCTGCAGGATTTCAATTGTCAGAGAGATCATTTCGGCATCGGCTTCCGCATCGCAAGGGCCGATCAGCTCTCCGCCAATCTGAAAAATTTCCCGTTCCCGTCCCGCATACTCTTCCTGATGCCGGAACACATTGGCCGAATAACACAGACGCAGCGGTCTAGGTTGATCGATCAAGAGTGTCGAAGCAATGCGTGCAATCTGAGGCGTAACATCCGGACGCAACACCATGATCCGGCCCGTGGCCCGATCCACAAATTTATAGGCACTGTCCAGGATTTCCTCGCCGACGCCGAGGGAAAAAACATCCAGATATTCAAAGATGGGCGGGGTCAACTCTTGATAGCCCCGTCGCTCGAAAGCCGACAAAATATCGCGTTCAATCGTCCGTCTGCGAAGCGTTCCCTCAGGTAAAAAAGTCGCCACACCCTTTGGAATCATGGTTTTGGGTTTATCTGAAAGGTTCATCGGCCCAGGGAAAGCACGGTATT
>Ga0256830_1001150_pt1 | contig 19088 bp, 25 predicted proteins | sample 128326metaG_FD_190537 | JGI IMG/M metagenome (GOLD analysis project Ga0256830, IMG submission 190537) | Hydrothermal vent microbial communities from Lau Basin, Pacific Ocean - 128-326 | ecosystem: Environmental > Aquatic > Marine > Hydrothermal vents | place: Pacific Ocean: Lau Basin | collected... | reverse complement strand
CCGCCAGGAGGAGAAGGGCTTTCAGAGCCTGCCCTTGGTCGAGGGAACTCCTCTCCTCACCTTGTCCTTGGACGTGGCTTCGTTGAGCGCCCTTCCAAATGCCTTGAAAATCGCCTCGTAGATGTGGTGCAGGTCCCTCCCGTACTGGACGGCGATGTGGAGGTTCATCATCGCGTGTGTGGAGAGCGCCCTGAAGAAGTCCTCGAAGAGCGCCACCGGGAGGTCCCTCAGGCTGCCCTCTGAGGGCGGTGTGTTGTAGACGAGGTAAGGTCTTCCGCTGAGGTCTATGACGACCTCTGCGAGGCTCTCATCCATCGGTATCTTGGCGAAGCCGTACCTCCTTATGCCAGCCTTGTCCCCGAGGGCTTCGCTTATTGCACTGCCGATGGTTATGCCGATGTCCTCCATCAGGTGGTGGTAGTCTACCTCGGTGTCGCCGGTCGCCCTCAGCTTCAGGTCGAAGAGGCCGTGATGGGCCATTAGCGAGAGCATATGGTCTACGAAGGGCATGGAGGTGCTTACATTGTGCTCTCCCTTGCCGTCGATGTTTATCTCCACGCAGACGTCGGTTTCGTTTGTCTTCCTGTCGATCCTTGCCTTTCTCATCTTCGCCTCCTCCTGCCGGTCTTGTTCGGCCTTCATCAGATAGATAGATTATACAAATAACGGGGAGAAATCTTCAGCACTTCAGGCCATGTAGTCGTTCACCTTCGCGGGGTCGAACCTTTCGGCTGCGAGTACGTTCCTGACGAGCCCGAGTATGGCCAGACGCTGTTTCAGTGTCAGTGCGGGATAGAAGGCGGGGTTTGCCACCACTGCACCCCTGAATGCGTAGAACGGGGCGACCACCGAGAGTATCGCCTCGTCTCCGGTAGACCCGATGTAGGCGTCGTAGAAGAGCGTCAGTGCCTCGAGGAAGGCGCCCTCCACGCGGTCGGAGTACATGATCGAATAGAATATGTAGTTTATCGTCAGGGCCGTCACGTCGTCCGCCGCCTCTCCCCAGGGGCCGCGGCTGCGGTCCAGGAGCACGAACTCGCCGCTGTCCTTGAACCATATGTTGCCGGGGTGGAAGTCGCCGTGCACCTGACAGAGCCTCCCGTGCAGCGGCTTCAGTCTTGCCCGCCAGTCCACGCATAGCTTCTCTATGTCAGCCATCTCCCGGTGACTTATGACACCGTCGGGATAGGAGTCGAAGACCCCCATGAGGCACTCGCCGTGGCCGATGGTGTCGCGCAGCTTCCTCCAGTAGAGGGCCCTGGACTCCTTCCTGACCGAGTGGATCTCCTTCAGGTAGGACACCAGTGATAGTATCCTCTCGCGGTCCCTCCCGTCGAGCCCGTCCTTGTGCCTCATCTGCTCGAGGTCGTGAAAGTAGCTGACCCCGTCGGCCTTCTCCATCAGGAGGAAGTACTCCCGGCCGCCGCTTACCGACTTTAAAGAGCCGTCGGCCTGCAGCGAGAGCACGTCGAGGGGTTTCACGTGGCGGGGCAGTGCACCGTATTCGTTGAAGGCGAGGAGGAAGACCGCAGCCCTGTCGGATGGATAGTCGTGCCCGAGCCCCTCTGCATCAAGGCTCTTCAGTACGTACTCCTTCCGTCCTCCGGGAGTGTCGAAGGTGATGGAGAAGCCGGTGCCGTGTGCGCCCGAGCCGATGCGCTCGACCCTTACGAGCCTCGTGCCCTCGAAGGCCTTTGTGAGGTAGGCCTCGAGTGCGTCTTCCCTGATCATGCCGGCACCCGGCCTTCGCGTGCGGGACAGCCGGGACCTCCGTTCAGGAGTTTTATCACCGGGAGCCCGTCCTCGAATATCTCGATGATGTTGAGGCATCCGTAGTCCTGCTCGATCCTGAATATGTTCTCAAGCGGCAGGCCCATGAAGTGGCAGAGGATGATCCTGTTCACGCCGCCGTGTGCCACGATGCAGAACATGCCTCCGCGGTGTCGATCTATCAGGCTCCTGAGGGCGCTCAGGGTGCGCAGTTCGACCTCGACGGTGCTCTCTCCCGCAGGCGGGCTGAACCGCAAGGGGTCCTGCGCCCACCTGCTGAACTCCTCCGGGTAGGCCGCAGATATCTCATCGAAGCTCATCCCCTCCCACCTGCCGAAGTTCCTCTCCCTCAGTTCGGAGACAACGAGAGGTTCGAGCCCCAGCGCGGCCGAGACGATGGATGCGCTCTTCGTCGCCCGCTTGAGGTCGGAACAGTAGACGGCGTCGATGTCGAGCCCTGCCAGGTCTTCGGCAAGGCGCTGCATGGCCTTCTCTCCCCTATCCGACAGCTCGACGTCGATGTGCCCCTTGTACCTCCGCTCTTCTCCTCCTATCGTGTGGCCGTGACGGATGAGAAGCAGGGTGGTCGTTTTTCTATCCATGCTCATGTTCGACCTGTCAGCATCCGCAGGTTCAATCCTCCAGCATGTCGAGTATTTCGATCAACCTGTCGAGTATCAGCTCTATGACCTTCTCGCCCTTTTCACGATCTGCCTTCGAGGGGTTGCCCCATACACCGCCAGGCCAGTACCTGAGCTTGTCCCTCACCACCAGCGGCTTTGGAAACGATGGATACTCCTCCTTGGACCTCCCCTTTACGAGTTCGGGCCTGAGTGCAAGCATCACGGAGGTCTCGAGCTCTCCTGCGTGGGAGTCGTTCTCGGTCTCGGCTATCTCGGAGAGCTCCTTCCACAACAATTCATACGGCGAGACCACGGCGATCCGGATACCCTTTTCCTCTTCGACGAGTATCTCAGCGGTCTCCTTGAGTGCGTTCATGTGGAGTCCGCCGCCGTGGCCCGAGACGAGCATGAAGTTCCTGACGCCCTTGCGGAACGACTCCCTCACGATGTCGAGGGTCAGCCGCCTGAGGGTCTCGGGCGTGATGGAGATCGTGCCCGGATGGAGCCTCGTCGAGGTACAGACACCGTAATGCAGCGGAGGGGCGACAAAGACCTTCCTGCGCTCCTGCAGCCGCCTGAGCACCTCGACCGCGATCAGGGTGTCGGTGCCGAGCGGCAGGTGCCGCCCGTGCTCCTCGACGGTCCCGAACGGGATCAGCAAGGTCTTCGTCCTCCTGAGGCCCTTCTTGAACTCCTCCATGGTGATCAGATCGAGGTGCATGGACATCCTCCTTACCATAACAACATATAATAATCCGCGAGTTTTATCAAGTGCAGCGCAGGGGGGCGCCGAACCGCGGGGAGGAAAAAATCACCGCACAAATGATACAATCACACAATCATGAAGAGAGTGATCGCCGTGATAGGCGGCAGGCGCGTCAAGAGGGGGCTCCTCACGGTCGCCGAAGAGGTGGGCAGGCTCATAGCGGAACGTGGGGCGGTCCTCATGTGCGGAGGTCTCGGCGGGATCATGGAGGCTGCGGCCAAAGGTGCGAAGCACGCCGGCGGCCTCACCCTCGGCATCCTCCCGCAGGACGACAAGGAGTCGGCCAATCCCTACATAGACGTCCCTGTCGCTACTGGACTGGGAATAGGCAGAAATGTTATCATTGCACGCACTGCCGATGCCGTCGTCGCCATCGGCGGTCAGTACGGGACTCTCTCGGAGATCGCCTTCTCCCTGCAGCTGAAAAAAACGGTCGTGGGGATTCAGACCTGGGATATCGACGGCGTACTGATGGCAGAGACTCCCGAGGAAGCCGTCGTGAAGATATTCGATGGCCTGACCGGTTCATCATAGACGAGAGCCCCCTTAGCTCAGTAGGATAGAGCACAGGATTCCTAATCCTGGTGTCAGAGGTTCGAATCCTCTAGGGGGCGCCACAAAAAAGATAAGATTTCATGATTTGCAGATAAAATTTTTTAATTTGACCAATCCGCACAAACTGTTTTATGGTTTAATGCCCGTGACAAGGGAGTGTGTTGGTCCTTATTCTCTTTAGGGCTCTGACCGAACCGTCTTTATTAAGCTCAGGAAAATCTTAAACGGAGGAGGAAATCATGAGTATGAAACACCAGACACCTTTGCTTGACGAACTTGAGAAAGGCACCTTTCCGAGCTTTGTCAAGGAGATCAAGAGGGCTGCCGAGCACTCGGACTACGCCCAGGATCTGCTTGGACTGCTTGAGCTCTCCTACAAGGAGAAGGTGACCCACTGGAAACACGGCGGAATCGTCGGCGTCAGGGGGTACGGCGCCGGAGTCATAGGCCGCTATTCGGACGTGCCCGACCAGTTTCCGGGAGTCGCCCACTTCCATACAGTGAGGGTGAACCAGCCTTCTGGATTCTTCTACACGACAAAGGCCCTCAGGGAGATATGCGACATCTGGGACAAGTACGGCAGCGGTCTGACGAACATGCACGGTTCCACGGGCGACATCATTCTGCTCGGTACAAAGACGGAGAACCTCGAGCCCGCGTTTGCAGAGCTCTCGTCGAGGGGCTGGGACCTCGGAGGGTCCGGTTCCGCCGTGAGGACGCCGAGCTGCTGCGTCGGCGCGGCCAGGTGCGAATGGGCCAACATCGATACGATGTCCATCACCCATGAGATCACCCAGCACTATCAGGACGAGATGCACAGGCCGGCATTCCCGTACAAGTTCAAGTTCAAGGTGGCGGGATGCGCGGTGGACTGCATCGCCTCGATCGCACGCGCAGACATGTCCATCATCGGGACATGGAGGGGCGACATCCAGATAGACCAGGGCGAGGTGAAGAACTATGCCCAGGGCGGCATGGACATACAGAAAGAGATAGTGGAGATGTGTCCCACGGAGTGTATAAGCTGGGACGGCAGCGAGCTCAAGATAAACAACGAGGACTGCAACAGGTGCATGCACTGCATTGCGAAGATGACCAAGGCCCTGAGGCCTGGCCCTGAGAAGGGTGCCACGATCCTTCTCGGCAGCAAGGCGCCGATCGTTACAGGTGCCCTCATGTCGTGGGTGATCGTGCCGTTCATGAAGATGGAGCCGCCCTACGACGAGCTCTTCGACCTCGTCGACAGGATATGGGAATGGTGGGATGAGCACGGCAAGAACCGCGAGAGGGTCGGTGAGCTGATCGAGAGGCTCAGCTTCACGAGGTTCCTCAGGGATGTCGGTCTCGATCCCCAGCCCGCGATGGTCAAGGAGCCGAGAAGGGATCCGTTCTTCTTCTGGTCCGAAGAGGATGTGGAGAAGTAACAGGCGTGAAAGCCTGAGCCGGCTCCGAGAGACAGGGAAATAATAAAATTATCATAGTTTGAAGGAGGTTGTTATGTCAGAATTACCACAGAGACAGACAGATATTGGACCGCCGCATTATGAGCAGTTCCTGCCGCCGGTGATAAAGAAGAATTACGGCAAGTGGAAGTATCACGAGCAGCTCGGACCCGGACACATGGTCCATGTCTCCGAGAGCGGAGACAAGCTGTGGACCGTCAGGGTCGCCTCCCCGAGGCTGCTCTCCACGGATACGATCAAGGACATATGCGACATTGCCGACGCACACTGCGACGGATATCTCCGCTTCACCACAAGGCACAACGTCGAGTTCATGGTGGATGACGAGTCCAAGGTCGAGCCCCTCATGAAAGAGCTCAAGGACAAGGGCTTCATGATTGGCGGTATCGGGCCGCGGATCAGCAACGTCGTCCATACGCAGGGCTGGGTGCACTGCCACTCTGCGGCTACAGACGCATCCGGGCTCGTCAAGGTCCTGATGGACGACCTCGGCGAGTACTTCACCACCAAGTCGCTGCCCAACAGGGTGCGTCTCGCGGTGGCGTGCTGCGTCAACATGTGCGGTGCGGTCCACTGTTCCGACATAGCCCTTGTCGGTGTGCACAAGACACCGCCGAGGATCGAGCACGACAAGGTGAAGAACCTCTGCGAGATTCCGTCGACGATCGCCTCGTGTCCCACGAGCGCGATAAGCCCTGACCCCCAGAATAAGAGCGTGAAGATAAAGATCGAGAAGTGCATGTACTGCGGTAACTGCTACTCGGTCTGCCCGGCCATGCCGATCGCCGATCCCAAGAACGACGGTATAGCGATCGTCATTGGCGGCAAGGTCTCCAACCTCAGGAGCAATCCGAAGTTCTCGAAGCTCGCGGTTCCCTGGCTCCCGAACACCCCGCCGAGGTGGACTGAGACGGTTGCAGCCGTCAGGAAGATACTCGAGACCTACGAGGCCGGTGCCAAGAAGCACGAGAGGCTCGGCGAGTGGGTGGAGAGGATCGGCTGGGAGAAGTTCTTCAAGGTGACCGGCCTCGAGTTCACGCTCCAGCACGTCGACGACTTCACGTTCGCACGTGAGACGTGGAGGATGGCCGCCACCTTCAAGTGGTAAACCGGACTCCTGTACACGGCATTGAGTGCCGGGATAAACGAGATGACGCGGAACAGGCCGGAGGCCTGCCGGCCTCCGGCCCGCTCCCGTGCTCAGGCGCAGCAGAGGCGGGAGTGTACGTGCTACAACAAAATACATCAGAGAAGTGAGGTGTCAATCATGGAAAAGGAAGAACTCAAGAAGATAATCTATGAGCTGGTCGAGAAGTCCATGGGCAAGAAGAAGCTCAAGCAGAGCGACATACTCAAGAAGGTTTCTGCCGACCACGGCGTGGACAAGAGCGAGGTGAAGGCCGCCCTCAGGGAGTTGATGGATGCCGGAGAGCTGATCTTTACGTATTTCGGCGGGAGCTTTGTGGAGATTCCACCAAAAGAGTAGTTACAACATGGGCTGCGGGAACCGCAGCCGCTTAGTCATTAAGTCATCGGATGACCATGGTGCACCGGGAATACAATGATCAATGAAGAGGAGTCACCGTGCACTGCTGCAAGGGTGGTGATAGCAGGGCTTAGAGGGGGTTCTGGTAAAACCACCCTTTCCCTTGGTCTCATCAAGGTACTCAGGGATTCCGGTCTCAGGATAAGGGCGTTCAAGAAGGGCCCCGACTACATCGATGCAGGGTGGCTCGCTGCTGCCTCCGGGTGCGACTGCTACAATCTCGATCCCTATCTCTTCTCCGACCAAAAGATCCTGCAATCATTTTCTCTCCACAGCCGTGACGCCGACTGTGCCCTCGTCGAGGGCAACAGGGGGCTCTACGACGGCATGCATGTAGAGGGGACCTACAGTACTGCGGAACTCGCCAAGCTCCTCAAGGCCCCTGTCGTACTTGTGGTCGACTGCACCAAGGTCACGAGGACCCTCGCCGCCGTGATCCGTGGCGTCGTCTCCTTCGACCCGGATGTCGATGTCAGGGGCGTCATCCTCAACAACATTGCCGGCAGCAGGCACGAGTCCGTGATCCGCGGGGCCATAGAGAAGTACACCCCTGTGGAGGTCTATGGAGCGATGCCGAGGCTGAAGGATGAACGCTTTCCCGAGAGGCACATGGGGCTCACGCCCCATCACGAGCACCCGGAGGTCTCACGATCCATAGAGTTGATGGGAAGGCTCGTCAGGGACGCTGTCGATTGCGAGAAGGTCCTCGAGACGGCCCGAAGCGCTCCCGAGCTGCGGTCGAAGGGGTATGAAGCAGGTGCGGAGAGCGCATCGGCTTCCTGCAATCATTCGGCATCCACGCCGGGAGTGAGGATCGGGATAATCAAGGACATGGCCTTCCAGTTCTACTACCCCGACAACTTCGAGGCCCTGAGGAACGCCGGAGCCGAGCTGGTGGAGATAAGCGCGATCACCGAGGGATCCCTCCCGGATGTCGACGCCCTGTATATAGGCGGGGGTTTTCCCGAGACCAACGCCATCCTGTTGTCCGAGAACAGGGATTTCATGAGGTCGCTCCGCCGCGCGGTCGAGGACGGTCTGCCGGTCTACGCCGAATGCGGCGGTCTCATGTACCTCGGCAGGGAGATTGAGTTTGCCGGAAAGACCTATCCGATGACCGACATCCTGCCCATCAGCTTCAGGATGGAGGACGCGCCGGTGGCTCACGGTTATACGATGGTAGAGGTGGTCGAGGAGAATCCATACTTCCGGAAGTCTGTCACCTTGAAGGGGCACGAGTTTCACTACTCGAGGGTCGTCGACCATGCGCCGGACCTCAGGATGGTATTCGCCATGAAGAGGGGAAGGGGCATAGACGGCAGGGCGGACGGCATCGTCCACAGGAATGTACTCGCGACATACACGCACCTGCACGCCCTCGGCAGCCCCGAGTGGGTCAGCGGCATGATGAGGGCCGCAGGGGAGCGTGCGCGCAACCAGAGGAGGCTGTCTGCATAGCGGATCGCATCCGCTGCCCGGTGACCCGAAATGTCCTACAGGGAACTCAAAAGAAGAGTCAGGGAGAGGCTCCTCGAGGGAGACACGGAGGGACTCGCCGCCTTGGCGGTAGAGCATCCGCGTACCATCAGCGCGCTGATAAGCTTCTCGTACGACAAGGAGTCGGCCATCGCCTGGCGCGCCATCGAGGCGGTCGGACCGGTGGTGAGGGAGGTGACGGAGAGGTCTGCAGCCGCCGGCAGGAACATCGTCCAGAGGCTGCTGTGGTCCATCACCGAGGAGTCAGGCGGTATCGGGTGGTCGGCCGTGGAGATGCTCGGCGAGGCGGTCAGGAGCCGCCCCGACGACTTCTGCGACTTAATCCCGATCATCATCGGGCTCTATGAAGAGCCCATATTCAGGCCCGGCGTGCTCTACGCGATATGCCGGATCAGCGAGCGAGCCGCTGTTCCGGCGGCTCCTGTGAGGGAGCTGATCTCAGAGGCCTTGGCCGACAGGGACCCCGAGGTCAGGGGCAGGGCCCTCCTGGCGCTGCAATGCCTCGCCAGGACCGCAGGCATCGAGATACCCGGTAGTGTCGGGGACCTCACTGGCGATGGATCGAGGATCAGGATATACCGCGACGGCGTGATGACCGAGACCACGGTCGGGGAACTGGCCCGCGAGTTGGTGCCAGCCGGTTGACTTCTCTGAAAAGGAGCTTTTATAATCAACGGTTCACTGAAAAATGAGAGAGCGAGAAGATAAGAGCGTCCTGACCGAACCGAGGTGTCCCTTCTGTCGTGAGCTCTTCGAGAGACCTCACGACGTCACGACCGGCCTCGGCTTCTTCCAGGGAGGAACCTGTGGGTGCGGCGCCGTCTATGCATACGACCCCACCGGACGCAATCTCGGTGAGGCGTTCGTCGACGCCCTCACATATGCCTGCAACGAGGACTGGTCACTGGCATGGGGGCTGGTTCCGGATGAGGACTACAGTCAGAGCATCCTGAACTACAACCTGAGAGCACACCGGGTTTCGCCCAAGAAGGGTATGGCCGGCGGCCTGAGGATGTCCTACGGGAAGCTCATCTTCATACGGCTCAGAGAGGGCGTTGCGGGCCGGGAACACAGCGGCGCGGAAACGGCCCTGAGAGATAAAGACTTGTGATTGGTTGATAAAATTTTTTAATTTGACCATCGTGACGCTTCTGTATTAATGTTTATAACCTTTTAGGTTGACGGGCGGACACTGCATTGTTTGCAGACGGGATTTTTCCCAGAAAATACAGTTTAAGGAGGTTTAGAGATGCCGACAATCGAGTTTGAAGGCAAGCAGATCGAGGTTGATGAAGAGGGTTACCTGCAGAATCTTGACGACTGGACTGAGGGCCTCGCCAAGTACATGGCCGAGCAGGACGGCCAGGAGCTGACCGAGGAGCACTGGGAGATAATCAACTTCCTGAGGGACTACTACCAGAAGTACCAGATCGCCCCCATGATCAAGATCCTCGTCAAGGAGATCAAGAAGAACATGGGGCCTGAGAAGGGTAACACCAAGTACCTGTATCAGCTGTTCCCGGATGGTCCGGCCAAGCAGGCCTGCCGTTATGCCGGACTGCCGAAGCCGACCGGCTGCGTATAATTCGTGAATTGATTTAAGGATGGGTGCCCCCAGCAGATTCCACCGGGGTACCATCCTTGAACAAAATACCCGAAGGTTGTTCATAGGCTCCGGAGGGTCGACCCCCCTGCAGAGAGGCGCTGACGGCCCTGATGGAATCGAGTGGAGACACGGCGGGCTCGCCCTCTCTGCATCTGGAGTGCTGCTGATCCGTGAAGGCTTTTGGTTGATATCCGAAGGAGCGGTCGAAACAGATCATGGAATTGAAAGATCTTCTTAGGGAGAAGAGAGCGGTAATACTGAAAAGATGGTTCGATCTAATACTGGAGACTTATCCCTCTGAAACATCGAGTTTCTTGAAGAAACAGAAAAATCAGTTTTCAAACCCTGTTGGGCATACCATCTCTGAGGGGATCGAGGGTCTCTTCGATGGACTTCTCGAAGAGAGCGGCACGGACGGGATCTCGCCATTTCTCGACAATATCATCAGGGTCCGCGCAATTCAGGAGTTCACCCCGTCAGAGGCAATCGGTTTTATCTTCCTTCTGAAGAAAGTGATCAGGGAATCACTGCAGAGAGAGATTCGGGACCACCGGCTGTATGACGAGCTGGAGGGGCTCGACTCCAGGATAGACGACTTGGTCCGTATTTCCTTTGATATATACATGCAGTGCAGGGAGAGGTTGTACGAACTGAAGGCAGACGAGGTCAGGAGGATGACGTTCAGGCTGCTGCAGAGGGCGAACCTCGTCAGTGAGATTCAAGACTGAACACTCACCGGAGTGTTCAACCAAGCGATCGACCGTCAAGAGTTTTTGGGGTTTCCATCATATATGTGAAAGGAGGTTGCTAAATGGGCGCATTGCTATCCTTTTTCGTTGTCATAGTGCTCGTATTGATTGCCCTGGTGGGGGTCAAGGGGGCCGGCCTGTACGCGCTGTTCGGGATCGTCATCCCCTATGCGGCAGTGACGACTTTCATTCTCGGGGTGATCCTGCGGGTCATAAAGTGGAGCCGCTCACCCGTGCCGTTCCATATACCGACCACGTGCGGCCAGGAAAAGTCGCTTCCGTGGATCAAGTACAACAAGCTCGAGAGCCCGGCCGGCACCCTCGGCGTGATCGGGAGGATGGCACTGGAAGTGTTGTTTTTCCGTTCGCTCTTCAGGAACCTGAAGACTGAGTTGAGAGACGGGCCGAAGCTCGTCTACGGCTCGAACAAGTGGCTCTGGCTGGCGGGGCTGGCGTTCCACTGGTCGTTCCTGATCGTGCTGATCAGGCACCTGAGGTTCTTCACGCATCCGGTCCCGGCCTTCGTCAACATGATTGACAGCCTCGACGGTTTTCTGCAGATAGGCTCGCCGCACCTGTTGATGACCGGTGTGGTCCTGCTGCTTGCCGTCACGTACCTCTTTCTCAGGAGGGTCTTCATTCCGCAGGTCCGCTACATATCCCTGCCCGCAGACTATCTGCCGCTCTTTCTCATCATCGGGATCGCGACCTCCGGGATACTGATGCGGTATTTCTACAAGGTCGACATTATCAAGGTCAAGGAGCTGACACTCGGGCTCGCCACTCTCAATCCCGAGGTCCCTGCAGGGATCGGCGTCATCTTCTATGTCCACCTATTCCTGATCAGTTCGCTTTTCGCCTATTTCCCTTTCAGCAAGTTGATGCACATGGGAGGGGTCTTCCTCAGTCCCACGAGAAACCTGGCCAACAACAGCCGCATGAAGAGACACGTCAACCCGTGGAACTACCCGGTCAAGGTCCATACCTACGAGGAGTACGAGGAAGAGTTCAGGGATAAAATGAAAAATGCTGGAATACCAGTAGAAAAGGAGTGAGATAATGGCGAAACCAACAAAACCACCAAAGCCAGAAGAACTCGTAAAGATAGACTACAATCCTCCTGAAAAGCCCTGGATGGAAGTACCCGTTGAATTCAAGCCCGGTACCTTCTGCTACGGCACGCGGCCGAAGTATCTCGAGGAGGTGGGGCTTCCGAACCCGAGGGAGTGGTCGCCGACGGACGACGACTGGAAGCTGCCCTCGGACTGGAAGGACACGGTGATCAACGGCATCGGCGAGAGGCTGAAGAAGTACCGTTCTTTCCAGCTCTTCATGGACATCTGTGTGAGGTGCGGCGCCTGCGCCGACAAGTGTCACTTCTTCATAGGGTCGGGAGATCCCAAGAACATGCCGGTCCTCAGGGCCGAGCTGATGAGGTCGGTATACAGGAAGTACTTTTCCTTGGGCGGAAAGCTCCTGGGAAACCTTGCAGGCGCGCGCGAGCTGACCTTCGACGTCTTCAAGGAGTGGTGGTACTACTTCTACCAGTGCACGGAGTGCCGGAGATGCTCGGTGTTCTGCCCCTACGGTATCGATACCGCGGAGATAACCATGATGGCGAGGGAGCTCTTCAACCTGCTCGGCTGCAACACCGACTGGATCGCCGGTCCGGTGGCGAACTGCTACAGGAAGGGTAACCATCTCGGTCTGGAGCCGCACACGATAACGAGCAATATCGAGTTCATGCTCGACGACATAGAGGAGATCACGGGCATCAAGATCGAGCCCACCTTCAACAGGAAGGGTGCCGAGATACTGTTCGTCACGCCGTCGGGCGACCTCTTCGGCGATCCCGGCACCTATACCTGCATGGGCTATCTCATGCTCTTCCACGAACTCGGACTCGACTACACGTGGAGCACGTATGCATCCGAGGGAGGAAACTTCGGCTTCTTCACCTCGATGGAGATGGCCAAGAGGCTGAACTACAAGATATACGCGGAGGCCAAGAGGCTCGGTGTCAAGTGGATTCTCGGAGGCGAGTGCGGCCACATGTGGAGGGTCGTGCACCAGTACATGGACACGTGGAACGGTCCGGCCGACTTCCTCGAGGAACCGGTCTCGCCCATCACGGGCACCAAGTTCGAGAATGCAAAGACGACGAAGATGGTCCATATAGCGGAGTTTACCGCAGACCTGATCAGGCACGGCAAGCTGAAGCTCGATCCGAGCCGCAACGATCACCTGAAGGTGACCTACCACGACTCCTGCAACACATCCCGAGGCATGGGGATTCTCGAAGAGCCCCGGTACATCCTCAAGAACGTGTGCAACCACTTCCACGAGATGCCGGAGGACACAATAAGGGAGAAGACGTTCTGCTGCGGCAGCGGTACGGGGCTGAATGCGGGTGAGAACATGGAGCTGAGGATGCGCGGCGGTTTCCCGAGGGCGAACGCCGTCAAGCATGTCAGGGACAGTCACGGTGTGAACATGCTGGCCAACATATGCGCCATCGACAGGGCGACCCTCTCTGCGCTGATGCAGTACTGGGTTCCTGACGTCGAGGTGTGCGGTGTTCACGAGCTGCTTGGCAACGCCCTCGTGATGACGGGCGAGAAGGAGAGGGAGACCGACCTGCGCCTTGAACCCCTGCCGGGAAAGGAGGAAGACGAGGATGTATGACGCTGGCAAGATCCTTATAGGACTGATAATATTCTTGGCCTTTGCAACGTATCCCTTTTACAGCAACATGGGCAAGGCTGTGGCCAAGCCGGAGCCCAAGCTCGACACCCCGGTGATTCAGAAGATGGAGGTCAAGAAGTGCGTTGAATCGAAGGAGTTCATGCGGGCCGAACACATGCAGCTGCTGAACCAGTGGAGGGATGCCGCCCTGCGCCGCGGCGAAAGGCTCTACAAGGCGTCAGACGGGAGGACGATCCAGATCAGCTTCCAGAACCAATGCCTGAAATGTCATTCCAACAAGAAGAAGTTCTGCGACGAATGCCATAGCTATGCTGCTGTCAAACCATACTGCTGGGATTGTCATTTCGCTCCAAAGGAGGCCAAAAGATGAGCATTAGTAGAAGGGATTTCTTGAAGATAGCCGGGCTCTCCGGCCTCGGCATTGGATTTTCGGCTACTGATCTGCTCTGGAAAAGAGGTAGAGCCGATGCAGTTGAATATATGCCCTCTCCGAAGGGCCTGACGGCGAAGAGATGGGCGATGGTTGTAGACCTGAGGAAGTTCAGGACAGAGGAGGACTACAAGAGGGTCATAGACGCGTGTCACCGCATTCACAACGTGCCGGACTTCGGCAACCCGAAGGACGAGGTCAAGTGGATATGGACGGAGACGTTCGAACATGCCTTTCCTTACCAGCGGAACGAGTACCTCCCGGAGGGGATACAGGAGAAGAAGGCGCTCCTGTTCTGCAACCACTGTGACAATCCTCCATGCGTAAGGGTCTGCCCGACCAAGGCCACTTTCAAGAGGAGGGACGGCATAGTCGCGCAGGACTACCATCGCTGCATCGGGTGCAGGTTCTGCATGGCGGCCTGTCCCTTCGGCTCGAGGAGCTTCAACTGGCGCGACCCGCGCCCGTTCATCAAGGAGATGAACCCAGAGTTTCCCACGAGGACCAAGGGCGTTGTCGAGAAGTGCAACTTCTGCGTCGAGAGGCTGGCGAAGGGCCTGAAGCCGGCCTGCGTGGTGGCCTCCAACGGAGGCATGATATTCGGTGACCTCGCCGACCCGGACTCGGAGGTTCGAGAGATACTGAAGACGCACTATACCTTGCGCCGCAAGGCTGAACTCGGAACACGGCCCAGTGTGTTTTACATAATAGGAGGTGAAGAAGATGCTTGAGAAGGCACTGATTGGAAGTCGGCGCTACTGGGGTTGGATATTCTTTCTGCTTGCCGTTATCGGAGTGGGGTTCATTTTCTACCTCCGCCAATTCTCATACGGCCTGGGCCTTACGGGAATGAGCAGGGACGTCTCCTGGGGCCTCTACATTGGGCAGTTCACGTTCCTTGTGGGTGTTGCGGCGTCCGCGGTGATGCTTGTCATACCTTACTACCTTCATGACTTCAAGAAGTTCGGCAAGATCGTCATACTCGGCGAGTTCCTGGCAGTCTCGGCTGTGACGATGTGCATGCTCTTCATCTTCGTAGACATGGGTCAGCCGATCAGGATAATGAACGTGGTGCTTCACCCGACCCCGAACTCGATCATGTTCTGGGACGCGCTGGTCCTCAACGGTTATCTCTTCCTGAACATAGTGATAGGGTGGACCACCCTGAGCGCGGACCGCAAGGGGGTCGCTCCTCCTTCGTGGGTCAAGCCCCTGATATACCTCTCCATACCGTGGGCGGTCAGTATTCACACGGTCACCGCCTTTCTCTACGCGGGGCTTCCGGGAAGGCCCTTCTGGCTCTCGGCCATCATGGCCGCGCGCTTCCTCGCATCGGCCTTCGCAGCCGGGCCGGCGTTCCTCATCATACTGGCCCTGATCGTGAGAAAGCTCACCAAGTTCGACCCGGGCAAGGAGCCCATTCAGGCACTCGGTAAGATCGTCACGTATGCCATGATCGCCAACGTCTTCTTCCTGCTGTTGGAGGTCTTCACGGCGTTCTACAGCCGGATTCCCGGGCACATGAGTTCATTCGAGTACCTCTACGCCGGGCTCGACGGCCATGGGAAACTGGTTCCGTTGATGTGGGTCTCGGTCGTTCTCGCGGCCGTCTCGCTCGTGCTGCTGATCAACCCGGGAACGCGCAGGAAGGAATCCCTCCTCGTGGTTGCGTGCGCGGCGGTCTTCGTATCCCTCTGGATCGACAAGGGCTTCGGCCTGATCGTCGGCGGTTTCGTCCCCAACCCTTTCGAGCGCGTTACGGAGTACTGGCCCACCATGCCTGAGACCATGATCACCATCGCTGTCTGGGCGGTCGGTCTGCTCGTGCTCACCGTCCTCTACAAGGTGGCCATATCGGTCAGGGAGGCGCAGCTCGAATCAGGTACGGATTCCTCCCATTGAGGAGGCGGATTTTGTTATCATATATGGATCAGCCGTTGCTTGAAGGCGACTGGATTATCTCAATCGAATAGGAGGTGAAGTGGATTGTATATCGTAACTGTTGATGCAGACAAGTGCGAGTCCTGTGAGGAGTGCGTAAACATCTGTCCTCAGGGGGTTTTCGAAATGAACGGAGACAGCAAGTCCGACCCGGTCAACAGCTCCGAGTGCGTCTACTGCGAGAGCTGCCTCGGCGTCTGTCCTCCGGAAGCCATAACCATCACGGAGATGTGATCACCGGGGTGAACGAGCATGAAAAAGGGGCCTTCCTGCGTGGAGGCCCCTTTTTTTATCTCTTGGAGGCATGGGTTGTCACTTCTTCTGTATGTATATCTCCCAGTAACCCTTGTCCTCCACCTTGACGGTCTCGATCGGATAACCCTGCTTTTCGCAATACTTCGGGATGGAATCCTCCACAGATGCCTGCGCATCGCTGAGGACCTTGAGCACGTCCCCGCTGTTGAGCTTCTCGATCTTCTTCTTGGTGAGCACCAGGGGATAGGGACACACCCTGCCCAGTACGTCGAGTGTTGCCGCCGGTTCGATTGATTTCAGTTCAGCCATTGAATCCTCCTTAAAGCAGTTTTTTTATTTTTGTACGACCTTCTGCACTGAGTAGACCTATAAGCAGCGGCTGCGCTGATCGGCCGACCATGCAGCCCCTCCTTGCCGGTCCGTCACTTCAGGGGGTCGCTCAAAAGAACATCAGGTGATCGGCTGCCTCGAGACTCTTCTGTATCTCGTCGTACGGCACCACCTCGGTGGTGACCTCACCGCCGATCTCTTCGGCGTCCATGACGATCGAGTCCTCAGTAAGCCCGAAGCCGTCGAGGTCCTCCTTGCAGACCTGCACCTTGAGGTCGAGCAGGAGGGCGTTCTTTATGTGCATCTCGAGGCTCGTCACGCCGTAGACGTCGAGCGCCTTCTGGTCCTTGAGGCAGTTGAGCACTCCTTCGCCGACGAATATCAGTACGGGCTCTACGTTGTCGCCGTCTTCGAGGTGTATCTCCACTGTCTGGCTGGCGATTGCATGCGTGAGGGCCAGCCTCGACGTCTCAGACTTGTAGGGGAGCTTCTCAACTATGAAAGCGATCTTCTTTATGGCCATTGTTTACTCACCTCCTATGTGCAAGACTCTGTCCGCGCCGAAGGCGCTTGCAAGGTACCAGTCCATGCTCGCGATGCCGAAGCCCTCTTCGGTGTCTTCCCTTCCAATGCCCCTTGCCTTTGCACATGCCTCGCAGTTGGTTATCTTGAATTTCCCGCTCTCGATCAGTTCCTTCACCGTACCCATGAGGTAGGAATAGTCCCTGAACTTGCTCTGCCCCTTCTTCCCGAGCATCGTCCCGTTACCCGAGAGCCAGAGGTCGACCTCATGGCCCTTCTTGACAGCGGCCTCGGACAGCTTGACCGCAAAGTCGAGCGACATGGAACCAACGAGTGATGAAAAACAGCCTATTGTGAGCTTTCCCATGTTAGTGCCTCCTTATAGCCAGATGGTTTTTTCGTAATCATTGAAGAGGAGATCGACCAGGCCGTCGTAGTTGATGACCTTGACCTTGCCGTCGACGACATCCGAGTCCGAAAACCCTCTCGACTGGAGGTCCTCGGAGAGTGCATAGTATTCGACGTCTTTGGACAGAACAGGCGACACCTTGCCGTCTTTCTTCACCGCTGCGTGGTACACGCCGTTCTGTACCAGTATTATCCCTAATTTCTCGGCCTTGAGTCTCTCGAGCATCGCCGGTTCCCTGTACTCACTCAAAAATACAGCAAGCCTCATAACCTTACACCTCCTTGAGATTTTTGTAACCCTACTTTATACCAATTACCGGGGGATATTGTCAACACAAATTCCGCTGTCCGGGCCTTTTTGAACCCGGCCACTGCAGAACGACTACCGGCCCTCCCTTCCGAGCTCCCGGCCGATCGAGAATGCCTTGCCGAGGAAGGCTCCGAGGCCGTAGTAGGTGCGGCTCTCCGGGGTGAACGAGAAGGGCTTCACCTTCTCGATGTCGGGAACTCCGGTAGGACCGAGTATGGAGTCTTCCGCCTTCAGGTCCAGGACCTCGCCGATGAACTGGGTGTGCAGGCCGATCTCCACGGTATGGAGCACCCTGCATTCGAGGACGAGGGGGAACTCCTCTATGAAGGGTGCGTTCACCCTCTCGCTCTTCACGGGGGTGAGCCCGGTGACCGAGAACTTGTCGACGTTGCGGCCCGATACGGTTCCGAAGTAGTCCGCCTCCCTTACATGCTCCGCCGAGGGGATGTTCACGGTGAAGGCCTTGTGCGCAACGATGTTGTCGTATGAATACGTGGCCTTACGGAGGGAGACCGCAATGCACGGCGGCTGTGAACAGCATATGCCTCCCCATGAGACGGTCATCGCATTCGGCCTGCCGTCCATGTCGTACGTGGCTACGACCATGACAGGTGTCGGATAGATGATGGTTCTCGGTCCAAGGGATTTCTTCATGGCTGGCCTCCTTACTTCAAGGTTTGAGTTTCCGGCTCTATTCTATATGCTGCGGATGCGGTTGTCAAGTGCACTCCTGCAGTGCGGTTCCGCGCTTGGAACAACTCGGGCGGGCCGTCACCGGATGTTTTCATCCCGGGGGCTCTGAACCATCGCCGGGCGAAAAGGTCGGGGCACGGGTTTCGGGCAATGTAGTATGATATTCGTAGGCGGTCTTGCCGCTGATACGACACTCACCACAGCAGGAGGGGGAGCGACCGATGGGTGGTAAGGACGAGCGACTGTTCCTGAGGGATCACCTTGCAGCGCAGAGAACCGTACTGGCCAATGAGAGGACCTTCCTCTCTTATGTGCGCACGGCGCTTGCGCTCATTGTCTCCGGCATCTCCTTCATTCGGTTCTTCGGCTCCGCAGTGACGGAAGCGCTTGGTTGGGCGCTGATCCCTCTTGGGCTGTTCACCCTGGCAACGGGTGTCCGGAGCTACAGGAGGATGGCCGTTCTGATGGAGGAGGAAGAGCGGCGGCACTGAGGTCGAGTGATAGGCACTTTGCGTCTCCGGTGCACTCCTCCTCCTCATCATCGAACCCGAGGCCCCTCCAGAACGCCAGGGCTGCTCGGTCGTCCGGCCTCACCCTTGCACGTATCCGCTTCACGACCGAGTGCCGCCTCAGGTTCCGCTCCACGAGCCTGAACGCCCTGCTGCCGTAACCGCGCCGCCTCATGGTCCTGTCGAATATCACGAGTGTGATCTCGGCTGAATCTCCGAGCCTCATGGCGTAAAACCCGATGAAACCGACAGGTCTCGAGGCGGCCTCTATGCAGAAGGAAACCGTGAACCTCCTTCTCGTCCACCACCAGGTGAGGAGGCGCGCGAGAGGGGCCGGTCCGGGGGCCGGCCCGAAGATGCCGTTCTCTTGCAGCCACCCACCCAGCGGACCGGCATCCGATATCCTCAG
>Ga0256830_1001149_pt1 | contig 19092 bp, 18 predicted proteins | sample 128326metaG_FD_190537 | JGI IMG/M metagenome (GOLD analysis project Ga0256830, IMG submission 190537) | Hydrothermal vent microbial communities from Lau Basin, Pacific Ocean - 128-326 | ecosystem: Environmental > Aquatic > Marine > Hydrothermal vents | place: Pacific Ocean: Lau Basin | collected... | reverse complement strand
CCACCACCCAAAATACTTCGCTTTGATTTTTACATTGGAAGACATCGTCAGTCGCATCCCTCCTTTTAACGACAAAATACCCAATACTGCGCCAATCGCATCAATGCCGACATCGGTCACACTGCCCGTGCGAGACGCGACAAAGCCTTGATGCAACTCATCAAGACACGCATAAAAAATCGCGATTAAAAGTGCAATGCGAACCGGAAACGCCGTGTTTTTTTTCTCCCCCGTATTCAAAGCAAGATACCACAACGCAGAAAGTACCGCATATTCAAAAAGATGGGCCGACTTGCGAATCACCAACTGAAAAACCTCAAGTCCCTCCGGGGAAATACCGGGTACGAGCAACTGAATCAGCGGATTCAGCAGGAAACGCGTATTGTCCATTGAGCCTAAGTGACTTGAGAAGACGAACATCACGCCCATCCAGGCGATCGGCGGCCAAAAGCGTTTCATTGATTTTGGATTCAAGCAGATTCTATGGGTTCGTCAAAAAGCACCCAGCGTGTGAGGCGGCCGGAGATGTCGGAAATCACCGCCACTTGCTGTGCCGCTAAAAAGGAAAAAGAAAGATCCGGCATCGCAACGATCTGCGCAATATCCTCTCCAAACTTAAAGGCGGGCGCCAGGTTGCTGTCTTCGACATTGGGGTTTTCATAGGTGAGATAGGTGACAAAACTGTCGTCCGAGGGCAAAACCCCGTAGATTTCGTAATGCAGCGCATCGGTTAAGCCGGAGGGATAGGGGCCGTCCGGCAAAATACGCGAAAGCTCTTTGAAAAAAGTCATCAACATGAGGCTGGTAATTTTGCGCAGCATCTGTGCGCTCTTTTCTTCCGTCATCTCTTTTGAAAGATTGGAGTCATACTGGTCGTCATATTCTTTGAATTGCTCCAACAACGTCTTATGCAGCAAGTAGATTCCCCCTTCATGATAGATTTCAGCCAATTTGGGGAGCAAGGGAATGATTGTTTCGACTTTGGGATCGAGTGGGTCCTGTTTGCGATAAAGGGCGTATATCGCGGGATTGGGATGTTTTTTTCCAAATAGTTTTTTGATCAGATTCATATCATCAATCCGTAAGATCTCACTTTTCCAAGCACTATATCGGAATATTGAAATGCAGACAAGATGAGAATCCGCCGATGCATGACAATCCGGATTTTCCGGAAAAGCACGACTTTTTAAGCACGCTTTCGGATTGACCCGGTCAAGTATTTGAGACAGTCAGTTGAGCAACTTTTTTAGTGTCTCGTTCGGGGATGCTTGAAACCCCTCGCCTTCAGGCGAAGATAAGGTTGGCGTTGTCGCTTTGCGACTTGTCATTTCGAGCGAAGGGAGAAATCCGGCCCTGCCGTTTCAAAGCATCGCGAGAAATCTAAGATGGCTCAGTCACTTCGTTTATTCGAAATGACAGGCAAGGTTTTTCAGCGTGTCGGCATCGGATCGCGTCGATTTCAATCGCCCCGCCGCGAACCCCGCAACTTATCGTCGAGGGGCCTTCAGTTCTGACAAGGCGGTTTTTCTGCGCAATGCAAGACATTGAAATGATAAACCCACGCCGTCAGGGCGAAAAAGAGCCGAAAAGACGCCTTGCATGTTGAATGTCGACACGCCCTAGATTAGACTGCCGCCTTTTTCTTCTCCGCCCTTTTTCGATCGTTTTCATTTAAATGCCTTTTTCTAAAGCGGATGGATTTCGGCGTGAGTTCCAATAACTCATCATCCGCCAAAAAGGAGATGGCTTCTTCCAAGGCCATTTGTTTGGGCGGGGTCAAGCTCAAGGCTTCGTCCGCGCCGGAAGAGCGCATGTTGGTGAGTTGTTTTTTCTTGCAGCAATTTACGACAAGATCGTTGGCGCGGGAATGTGCGCCGATGATCATGCCTTCATATACCTTGTGACCTGCGCCTAAAAACAAGGTGCCGCGCGCCTGAATATTGTACAGCGAAAAGGTCACGGTTTCTCCGGCGCAGAGCGAAATCAAGGCCCCCTTGTTACGTGCGGCAATTTCGCCTTTATACGGTTTGTAATCGGAGAAGGTATAATTCATCAGGCCGGTGCCGCGCGTCATCGTTAAAAAATCCGAACGGTACCCGATCAGGCCGCGTGAGGGAATTTCAAATTCCAGTCGGGTATTGCCACCGTGTGAATTGCCCATGTTTTGGATTTCGCCTTTGCGGCGTCCGAGCGATTCCATGACCGCACCGATATAAGCATCGTCCACATCAAGGGTTAAATGTTCAATCGGTTCGTATTTTTTCCCGTCGATTATTTTGTAGATGACTTCCGGTCGGGAAACGGCAAATTCGTAGCCTTCGCGGCGCATGGTCTCAATCAAAATCGAAAGGTGTAACTCGCCGCGCCCTGAAACCTTGAAGACATCGGTTGAATTCGTTTCTTCCACCTTGAGCGCCACATTGGAGAGCAATTCTTTAAAAAGGCGGTCCTTGAGTTGGCGGCTGGTAACATAGTCGCCTTCCAAACCTGCAAAAGGAGAATTATTAACCATAAAATTAATCGAAATGGTAGGTTCGCCGATTTCAATGGTGGGCAGAGCAACGGCCTGTTCCGGGTCGGCCAGGGTTTCACCGATTTGAGAGGATGACATGCCCGCGATGCCGATAATTTCTCCCGCGCCGGCCTCTTTAATTTCAACCTTTTTTAAACCTTCATATCCGATGAGCCGGGTGACTTTGCCTTTCACGATTTCGCCGTCCCGTTGCACCAAGGCCAGCGGCGCGCCTGTTTTGATCTTACCGTGATTGACCCGGCCGAGTGCGATCTGCCCTACGAAGTTATCGTATTCTAAGGATGAAACGAGCATCTGAAAGGGCGCATCGATGTCTGCTGTCGGAGGGGCAACGGATTTAAGGATCATTTCAAAGAGCGGCGTGAGATCGGAATCGGCATCCTCTAAGTCGAGCTTGGAGATGCCTGCTTTGGCGGAAGCATAAATGATGGGAAAGTCGAGCTGATCGCCTTCTTCGTCTAATTCAAGAAATAAATCGGTAACGAGATCGGCGACTTCCAGGGCGCGCTCGTCGGGGCGGTCGATTTTATTGATAACGACGATGGGCCGTAGTTTCAGTTCGAGTGCCTTTTTTAAGACAAATTTGGTTTGCGGCATGGGGCCCTCAAAGGCATCGATGAGGAGCAGGACACCGTCCACCATTTTTAGGGTACGTTCCACTTCACCTGAAAAGTCGGCGTGGCCGGGGGTGTCCACAATATTAATTTTATAATCGCCGTAATGAATGGACGTGTTTTTTGCGAGGATGGTGATGCCGCGTTCCCGTTCAAGATCGTTGGAGTCCATGACCCGTTCCACAACCGTTTCACGGGCATGAAACGCACCGCCCTGTTGCAGCATTTTATCGACCAATGTGGTTTTACCGTGATCGACGTGGGCAATAATAGCGATATTTCGAATATCTTCTCTTACTTTTTTGTTCGTTTCTGTTGTCATCATATCTTGTGTGTAGCGAAGACACCCTCTCAAGTTGAGTTTATTTTGCTTATTTTTTCCAAAAAAAAATCCAAGCAGTTTTGGGGATAAACAAGGGACACCCAAAAACTGGATGAATCACAACCATTATACCAGTGACTTTTTTCCAAAACAAGCGAGTAAAAAAGAGTGTGTTTTTGAGGAGTTGACAAAGGACTTGCGGATGATAGACTTTTTTTAACGCGGACTCGACGAAGGATATTTCGACAGATGAAAGCGGAGCCGGCATATTCCGAACGTCTCAAGGGCGATTTTTTGAAGTCCAATGCCCCCGCCATCCAAATTTTAAATTCCCTGAATACCGGTGTGATTGTCTGCAATCGTTTTGGAGAGATTTCCTTTTCCAATCTCTATGCGTCCGGAATCCTAAAATCCAGCAAAGAAACCATTGCGAAATGCAAAGTCAAAGACTTGCTCTTGCCGATCGAAGAAATTACTGAAATTGTCAAAACAGGCTCTCAAGAGCGCACACGACAAGAAAAAAACATCCAGCTTCAAAATGGGGAAGAAATTACCATCGGCTATCATATTTCGGAGGTGAAAGAAACAGACGATGCGGGGGAAAATTTGCAGTTTGCCATTACTTTTCAGGACATCACCAAGTGGAATGCCCTGCATCGTGACCGTGACCGTTTGCTTAAAATCGCTACCGTCGGTGATGTGCTTCCGACTATTCTTCATGAATTGAAAAACCCCCTGGCCGCCATTACGACGGCCGTTGAGGTTTTGCTCGAAGAAGTGGAGGAAATTTCCACTAAAGAAACCAAGGGCTCACTTCAAGCCATCCTCAGCGAAATTCGCCGCATGAAGCTTGTGTTTGAAGGCATCGGAGCGACGCACCGGGAACTGCGCACACAACATGTGATGGCCGTGGACGAGGCGATACGGGAAGCGGTTTTTGTGCTGAACGCCAAGGCAAAATCCGCAGGGATCACGCTGAATTGTGCTGTGGACAATATGCCGCCGCTTTTTCTGAATACCGCCGTTGTGCGCGCAATCCTGTTCAATCTTTTGAGTAATGCCATTGACGCCTGCCGTTCCGGGGATGAAATCAGCGTGTGTGCCGGATTAAAAAACGATACATCGTTTTTGGAGCTTGTTGTTGCGGATACGGGCTGTGGCATGCCCGAATCCGTCCAGGCACATTGCACCGAGCTTTTTGTCACGACGAAACCGAATGGAAGTGGTATCGGTTTAAGTCTATGTCAAAATACCGTTTCCGCGGCGGGAGGCAGGCTAGAGATTAGGTCCACACCCCAAAAAGGGACCCAGGTTACGGTCCGGCTGCCCCTTGAGCCTCCGGGCGCTACTGCATTGCCGTCGGAGTCGCGGTAGATTTAGAGGAAAATCATGTCTCGTGTTTTGATTATTGAAGATGAAGAAATGTTGCGAACGACCATGGTGCGGGGCATCTCAAAACTGCCCGATATCGAAGTATTGGATGCCGGCACTTTGGAAGAGGCGCTCAAGCAGATCGACCGACAAGCGCCGCAAGTGATTCTCTCGGATCTCAATTTGCCGGGACGGTCGGGCGTGGAATTGCTGGGGGAATTGGAAAACCGGAAAATTCACATTCCTGTGGTTTACATTACCGCTTTTTTGAACACCTTCAGAACCATGATTCCGATGCACGCAAACGTGAAAGTCCTTGAAAAACCGGTTGGGCTCAACGAGCTTCGCAGCATCGTGCTCAAGTATGTCAAAGAAAAGAGAAAAAGCCGTGCCGCGCCCGCGCCTTTCAGTGTGCCTGATTATCTTCAGCTAGCGGGCATGGGGCGATATTCCGTCTCCATCACCGTTGAAACGGGCGGGGCGATTGCCGGAAAAATCACGGTCGTTTCCGGTGAAATCTGGTCTGCACACTACGATGATGGTGATCGGAGTACGGATGGAAAAGCAATTTTTCGGGACATTGTTTTTCTGTCCGGCACCCATGTGTCCTGTCAGGCACTCAACGGGGATCCGGGTAAAAGGAACATTTATGATAGTTGGGAGAGCCTGCTTATGGATGCCGCCCGACAAAGAGATGAAGCGAACTTATTTGAGGGCGAAAGCGAGACCCTGCCCGAAAAAGGGGATGCACTGGATGAAGGCGGTATTGAGAAAGGCCTGGATGCGCTTTTTGAAGAAGACGAGGCGGGCAAATGAACCCAAAATCAATCGCTGATTCTGGGTTCATTTGCGCTGTTGCTTTTTTGAACGGGATAAATGCGCAGGATGCAAAGTGAAAAACGGTATTGATATGAAAGGAAAGAAAATGAAAAAGGTATCCGGTTTTATCATCATGATGTTTGTTTGTTCGTTCGTACTCGCACCTTGGGGGCGCCCGATGGCTGCCGCCGTGAAGGAAGAGGTGACAACCCTTGTGATTCAAGTCCATGAAAAGGGGTTTAGCGACGCGAGCGGGAAACGCATTGAAGGTATCATTCCGATTCCGAAGACATCGACGGTGAAGATTGTATTCGAATATGCGGATGCAAACGAGGAAGAGCATGAATTTGCCGTGATGCTTCCCTACGACGAAGAAGTTTACAGTGACCTGCTTTCGCCAAAAAACAGGCGTGTTGAAATAAGTTTTGTTACCGGGAAAGCGGGTGAGCGCTATGAGGTCTATTGCATTATGGATTGTGAAGCTATGGACAATCTGGTGGATCTCTTTTTAGTAACCCATTCGGGGATGCTTGAAAACCCTCGCTTTTAGGTGAATTTATTTTGAATAAAAAATGGGATCGTTCTTAGGGAAGCTCTGATGAGGTCCGGGTTTCCTCCAAATCCTTACATCCGCTCTAAAACCCAATCGACAACCTCAGACAGACCCGCTTCTGTTTTCATATTCGTAAAAACAAAGGGAAGGTCACCGCGCATTTTTTTTGCATCCCGATCCATCACCTGCAGGTCTGCGCCCACATGCGGCGCGAGATCGATCTTGTTGATGATGAGTAAATCGGAGCGCGTGATGGCAGGCCCGCCTTTTCTTGGAATTTTATCCCCGCCTGAAACGTCAATAACATAAATACTGCCTTGCACCAATTCCGGGCTGAAGGTCGCCGCAAGATTATCGCCGCCGCTTTCAATAAGGATTAAATCCAAACCGGGAAAGCGGCGATTCAATTCTTCAATCGCATGAAGATTGCCGGAGGCGTCTTCCCGAATCGCCGTATGCGGACAGCCGCCTGTTTCAACCCCGATGATGCGATCTTTTTCAAGCGCACCGGCACGAATGAGAAAGGCCGCGTCTTCTTGCGTGAAAATGTCGTTGGTCACAACAGCCAAATTGATTTTATCTCTGAGGGATTTGCATAATTTTTCAGCAAGTGCCGTTTTGCCCGAACCCACCGGGCCGCCGATGCCGATATGGATGGCTTGTTTCAAAACATCCTCCTCTTACGATTGAGTCCCCCAAAAAAAGGGAAAACAACGACATTAGGATTGAAATAAACGCACCCGCGATATCTCGTGTTGCATGGATGCGATTTCAGATGCAGGCATGAAAGACTGAGGCTCGCCTGTCGGCTCATGCATCGCCCGATTTATTGCTTCACTTTTTTCGGCCCATTCAAGTAAATTATGAATAATATGTTGGCCTTCTTGTTGCCCTATTGCCAGGAGCCGAAGTGATGCCGAGACCTGTCCCGAAACAAAGAGGTAAAGATAGGCCAGTGACGCCGCCTCCAAAACAATCTTTGCCCCCAGGGCCACAATGGCAAAGACCACTGCCGGATCGCCTTTGAGTTGCCCCTTTGAAGATAGAGAAAGACAAGATGCTAAAAAGGGATTTGGATAAAGTGCCGCTCCGGTTTGAAGCATGCGGGTCGAAATCATGCCGGCCCCTTCACGGATTTCACGGGTAAGCCGCATGGCGTGTGCGGCGGCATCTATTTTCAGAAGCCCTTCAATATCACCCGATTCACCTGCTTCATAACTTTTTCTGAAAAAAACCAAGTCACAGGGAAAAATCTGATGCGTCAGTTTGGCGCGGATCCACTCGGATAAGTCCAAGCCGTTTCGGACTTTTTTCTCCCCCACCGCAGATTCCAACGCAAAGGAATGTGAGAAGGCGCCGCTCGGGAAAAGGGAATCGCTCCACTGTAAAAGCGAAAGCAGTGCTGTGCCGGAAAGCCTTAATTCAGCCATGATATTTCAAAAAAGAAAATACCTTTGCGCCATTGCCAGTTTCTCTGCGGGTTCGCAGGTAAGATGCGCCCCGTCCGCCCTGACTTCATAGGTGTCCGGGTTCACGGCCATTCGCGGCAATGCGGCATTCAGAATCATGTCGCTTTTTCCGATGTTACGGCAGTTTTTGACGGCGGCCAGTTTTTTCCGCAATTGAAATTTCTCTGCGATATTCGCATCCAAACCTGCCTGCGAAACAAAGGTGAGTGCATTCTCAAAAGGCACGCCGCCGAAGGCCCCGAACATCGGACGATAACGCACCGGCTGCGGGGTGGGAATGGATGCATTGGGATCGCCCATCGCCGCATTTAAAATCATGCCGCCTTTAATCACCAATTCGGGTTTTACACCAAAAAAGGCGGGTTTCCATAAAACAAGATCGGCCAGTTTTCCCGCTTCAATCGAGCCCACTTCATGAGAAATCCCGTGGGCGATGGCAGGATTGATCGTATATTTTGCGATGTAGCGCCGTACACGAAAATTATCGTTTTTGCCGATTTCTTCTCTCAATCGCCCCCGCTGTTGTTTCATTTTATCGGCCGTTTGCCAGGTGCGGATGATGACTTCGCCCACCCGCCCCATCGCCTGAGAATCCGAGGCCATGATGGAAAAGGCCCCCATATCGTGCAAAATATCTTCCGCCGCAATGGTTTCGGGCCGAATGCGGGAATCGGCAAAAGCCACATCTTCCGGCAGTAAAGGATTGAGATGGTGGCAAACCATCAACATGTCGAGATGTTCATCAATGGTATTGGTCGTAAAAGGCCGTGTGGGATTGGTCGATCCCGGCAAGACATTGGCTTCCCCGCAGAGTTTGATGATGTCCGGTGCATGGCCGCCACCCGCACCTTCGGTGTGAAAGGTATGAATGGTGCGGCCCTTAAACGCATCCGTCGTGGTTTCGACAAAACCGGCTTCGTTTAAGGTATCGGTGTGAATGGCCACTTGCACGTCGAAGCGGTCGGCCACGGTGAGCGCCGCGTCGATGGCGGCGGGCGTGCTGCCCCAGTCCTCGTGCAGTTTTAAACCGAGTGCGCCTGCGGCCACTTGTTCTTCCAAAGCCGCTTCGCTCGCGCTGTTTCCTTTGGCTAAAAACCCCAGGTTGATCGGAAAGCCGTCGGCGGCCTGTAACATTTTCCCGATATGCCATACACCGGGCGTGCAGGTCGTGGCCTTCGTTCCGGTCGCAGGACCCGTGCCGCCGCCGATCAGGGTTGTGATGCCGGACGTGAGGGCTTCGTCCATTTGCTGCGGGCAGATAAAGTGGATGTGATTATCAATACCACCTGCGGTCAAAATCATGCCTTCGCCCGCCAGTGCTTCCGTGCCTGCGCCGACAACCATGCCTTCCGTCACGCCGTCCATAATATCGGGGTTGCCCGATTTTCCGATGGCTGAGATCCGTCCGTTTGTAATTCCGATATCGGCTTTAAAAATACCCGTGTGATCAATAACGAGTGCGTTGGTGATGACGAGATCCAAGATGCCGTCTGCCGACGTGCCGTGTGTGGCTTGCCCCATGCCGTCGCGCAAGACCTTGCCGCCGCCGAATTTACTTTCGTCGCCGTAGTGCGTGTAATCTTTTTCGACTTGAATGAAGAGTTCAGTATCCGCAAGCCGCACGCGGTCGCCGGTCGTGGGGCCGAACATGTCTGCGTAGGCCTTTCGCGTGATTTTTAAGCTCATTTCCCCTCCATCTCAAACGACTTTTCAGTGGCCAATTTTAATGCGGATTCCCGCGCCGATTCAGTGGTTTCCCCATTCGTGAGGCCATTCAAGCCGAATACTTTTTTTTCACCACCGAGCATCACCAGTGTGATGCGTTTTTTTTCACCCGGTTCAAAACGCACGGCCGTGCCGGAAGGGATGTTGAGCCGTTTGCCAAAAGCGGCTTTGCGATCAAAAGCCAGTGCGCGGTTGGCCTCAAAAAAGTGAAAGTGCGAACCGACTTGGACAGGGCGGTCGCCGGTGTTTGTGATCGTCAATTCGCGTGTTTCACGGCCGACGTTGGCGACAATATCGCCTTCTGCAAGCATATATTCACCCGGGATCATGAAAACCTCCTAAAATAAAGTTCCGGTTCATTTAATCGGATCATGAATGGTCACAAGCTTTGTGCCGTCCGGAAAGGTGCCTTCGACCTGCACTTCATGAATCATCTCCGGAATGCCTTCCATGACATCCCCGCGTGTCAGAATTTGTGCACCATAGGTCATCAAATCCGAAACCGACATGCCTTCCCGGATTTTTTCCAGCACTTCAGAGGTGATAAACGCAATGGCCTCCGGGTAATTTAACTTCAGGCCGCGCCCCTTCCGGTCGCGCGCAAGCTGGCCCGCCAAATAAATCATGAGTTTGTCTTGTTCTCGTGGTGTTAGGTGCATATGTGTTCCTTAATATAATGACAATATTTAAATCATCCCCCAAGCCGCTTTCATGAAAGAGGCTTGGGGGGATTTCTACACCGTCAAATGCTGTTGTACCGCTTCTTCACCAATCGACTCTGTTGACCCCTTTGAAATAATCGTGCCTTTTTCCATCACATAATAATTGTCTGCGAGTCGCCATGCAAATTGGAGATATTGCTCGACCAATAAAATAGCCACACCCGTGGCTTTAATTTTGTGAATGGCGTCTTCAATCTCATCAATGATGGAAGGTTGAATGCCCTCGGTCGGTTCATCCAATAACAGCAGCTTCGGCCGTGTGAGCAAAATGCGCGCGATGGCGAGTTGCTGTTGCTGCCCCCCGCTTAAATCACCGCCCTTTCGGTGCAGCAAATCTTTTAATGCGGGAAAAAGTTCGTAGACCTCTTCGGGGACGGCATCAAAGGCTTGAGCTCTGGCGGCAAGTCCGAGAATCAAATTATCCCGTACTGAGAGCTGCGGAAAGATTTCCCGCCCCTGCGGCACATAACCGATGCCGCTTTGCGCGCGCACCTCAGGCCGGCTCTGCGTGAAATCATCCTTACCAAAAAGCACTTTTCCGGATTTGGGTTTTAAAATCCCCATAATACTTTTTAAGAGCGTCGTCTTTCCGACACCGTTTCGCCCCAAAAGACATACGGCTTCACCCGCTGCAACCTCCAGATCCACATCGCGTAAAATAAGGCTTTCGCCATAGGCCACATTCAGTTTTTCAAGCTTTAACAAGGCCTCTTTCAATGTTCTCCCCTTCCGAGATAAACTTCGCGGACTTTGGCGTGATTTTGCACTTCATCGACCGTGCCTTCAAAAAGGACCGTGCCTTCGTGCAAGACCGTCACTTTTTTTGCGATTTGACGCACAAAGGCCATATCATGTTCGATGACCAGCACGGAGCGTTCGGTCGATATTTTTTTGAGGAGTTCCCCTGTTTTTTCGGTTTCGTGATCAGTCATGCCTGCAACCGGTTCATCCACCAGCATGACCTTGGGTTCCTGCACCATGACCATGCCGATTTCGAGCCATTGTTTTTCTCCGTGGGACAATAGCCCCGCAATTTCGTCTTTTTTCTGAATGAGACCGATGATTTCAAGTGTGTGCAAAATCCTGTCCCGCTGAGCCGGTGTGAGCTTTTTGAAGAGGGCGTTAAAAACCCCTTTTTTGCGGTTGAGGGAAAGTTCCAGGTTTTCAAATACATTGAGGCTTGTGTAAACCGTAGGGGCCTGGAATTTCCGGCCAATGCCCAAGTTTGCAATCGCCGATTCCCGTAAAGGCAGCAGGTCGGTATATTCTTTAAAAACAACACGACCCGTTATCGGTTTGACCTTGCCGCAAATGACATCCAAAAGCGTGGTTTTTCCCGCACCGTTGGGGCCGATCACCACACGCAACTCTCCCGCTTCCATCATGAAATTCAGATCGTGCAGGGCCTTAAAACCATCAAAACTGACGGCGACGCCTTCGACATATATGATTGTGCCATTCATCAAAAAATCCTAATTCACAATCACGGGCTGCTTTTTAGCGCGCCTTGAAAAGAGGTTTTTAATGCGGCCCGATACTTCCCACATGCCTTTCGGAAAATAAAGCACAACCCCCACAAAGAGCGCGCCTAAAAAATAGAGCCATAAATCGGGATAGTTACTGGTCAAAAAACTGCGCGCCCAATTGACACCGATCGCCCCAAGAATGGCTCCGATGAGTGTGCCCCGTCCGCCCACGGCCACCCAAACAATCATTTCAATCGAAGGCAAGACCCCGATTTGTCCCGGTGTGATAATGCCGACCTGCGGCACATACAAGGCCCCGGCAATGCCAGCCAATACGGCGGAAATGACAAAAACAAAAAGCTTGTATTGTGACGCGGAATATCCTGAAAATCGGATGCGGCCTTCGTTGTCCCGGATGGCGATAAGCACTTTTCCCAGACGCGATTGCGTGATGTAGCGGCACAAGATAAAGGCCAATACGAGACAGATGCCCGTCACGACAAAAAGCATGCGTTGTGTTGAAATATCGCTCAAAGGAAAATTCAGGATGGATTTAAAATCCGTAAGGCCGTTTGTCCCGCCCAAGTTCATGGAATTTTGATTAAAAAGCAGCCAAACCGTAAGTGCCAAGGCTTGCGTAATAATCGAAAAGTAGACGCCTTTAATGCGGCTGCGAAAAGTCAAAAACCCAAAAACGAAGGCACAAAGCGCGGGAACCAAGACGATGCCCAGCATTGAAAATGCAAAGCTTTCAAAAGGTTTCCAGAAAAAGGGTAGTTCTTGCACCTGGTTCCACACCATAAAGTCAGGCAAGTCGCTTTGGTAGGCTCCTTCGCCGCCGATGGACAGCATGAGGTACATGCCCATGCAATAGGCCCCCAATCCAAAAAAGATGCCTTGTCCGAGACTTAAGATCCCGGTGTAACCCCAGAGCAAGTCAATGCCCAAGGCCAGGATGGCATAAGCCATGTATTTTCCCGCCGTATTGAGATTGAAATCTGTTAAGTGGAAAAAAGAGTCTTTTGGCGGGACGGTGTTCATCAATAAAAGGATGATCCAGAAAGCCGAAAGGAAAATGACCCATTTTAAAGTATCGCCTATTCCCGTTTTGTTTTTACACATGGCTTTGGATAAAAAAATGTTGAAAGTTGACGGTTGACGATCTACGGTGAAAACCTGAAATTGGAATTGGAAACCATGAACCGTCAACCGGTTTTTTACAAATCAATGCTGCGGCCTTTCGCAGGAAAGAGACCGGAGGGTCTCTTTTGCAGGAAAAGAATAACAATTAATAAAATAAAGACTTTCGCATAAATCGCGCCGAAACCCGGTTCCATGAGTTTATTCAGCCCGCCGATGCCGAAAGCCGCGCCGACCGTACCCGCCAGTTTTCCGACACCGCCCGTCACCACGACGAGAAAAGAATCCACGATGTAATTTTGCCCCAAATCCGGCCCGACATTGCCAATGAGTGTCAAACCCGCACCCGCCATGCCCGCAAGCCCGGCCCCCAAAGCAAAGGTTAAAGCATCCACCCGTTCCGTCGTGATGCCCATGCAGGCACTCATGCGACGGTTTTGCGTGACGGCTCGAATTTTTAGGCCGATGGAAGAACGCAGTACCAGCATGTAAACGGAAAACACGGCCGACAAACTCAAGAAGATAATAAAAATGCGGTTATAAGGGAGTTGGATGCCCGCAGCCAAGCGAACGCCGCCTGATAACCAAGCGGGACTGGCCACATCCACATTGGCCGCGCCGAAAATCTGACGCACACCCTGCTGCAAAATCAGGCTGATGCCCCAGGTCGCCAGCAAGGTTTCAAGCGGTCGGCCGTAAAGTCGTTTAATAATTGATTTTTCAAGCAAATACCCAAAAAGGGCGGCAACCGCAAAAGCAAAGGGGATCGCCAGAATAAAATAAACATCTCTGATGTCGGACGGAAGATAGGCGACAAAAAATTCCTGAATCATGTAAGTCGTGTAGGCACCCAACATCATCAGTTCACCGTGCGCCATGTTAATCACGCCCATCAATCCGAAGGTAATGGCAAGCCCCAAAGCAACGAGCAATAAAATAGAACTGAGGCTGATCCCGCTGAAGATTGTTTCAACCGTGCGTGTCCAGACTTCCCAGGCCTTGATTTTTTGAATGGCTTCGGAAACCGCCGCCTTCACCGCGACATCGGTCTCTGGCGATACACCCGTATCGTCGGCTTCGATACGGGCTTCCAGAGTCGGCACGGAATCCATCGCGTGGATTTTGCCCAGGGTTTCCGCAGCGGCCTTGCGCACGGCGGGGTCTTCATCGCTTAAACGGATTAACCCTATCGCTTCCGTGAGCGCAAAACGCACCCAGCGATCCTTTTCTTTTGCCAGGGCTTTTGAAAGCAGCGGCAACGCATCGGGATCGCCGGAAAGTCCGACCTTTGTCGCTGCGGATTCACGCACCTCTGCCTCCGGGCTGAAAAGACGCAATCGATCCAGCAAAGGGCCAATCTTGATACGAAGCCTTCGGCTGAGCCGTATGGATTCAAGCGCCGCTTCTGGCAGAAAAAGCGGCGCCCCGTCCGGCCCGATCATGGGCGCTGCGCCGTAGGCTTCAAGCACTTCATAGCCTTCGACCGCACCACGCACAATCAACTCACGCCCGATGACAACCCTGCGTTCTCCCTTAGGTTTGGTCCACAGATAAAGACTGCCCTCACGCAGTGCTTCAAGTGTCGGTAAAAGGTTTTCATCGCCCGATTTGCCAAGATCGAAAAAGGCTTTTTCGACCACATCCCGGTCTTCATCCGCCAGCATCAAAATCAACTGATCAAGCGGTGTGGCAAGGGGCATCTGAGCAAAGGCCTGCGCCCGCACCTGATTTGGAAAGAACAAGGCAGCAAACAGGGCCGACAGTACGAGATGCAGGCCAACCCTGCTTGCTTGAATCATAAACAAAGGACGTCTCATCAATTAGACTTTTTTGTAGGTGCCTTTGTGATCGACCCAATCACAGCCTTTATCCGGGCTGGTATATTCACTCCAGGGCTCCGGCTTGACGAGTCCCTTGGATTTCCAGATCACATCGAATTGCCCGTTTTTGAGAATTTCACCGATCAGGACGGGTTTATGTGTGTGATGGTTTCGGTCATCAAGCTTGACCTTGCCGCCCGGTGCGAGAAATTCCTGCCCGTAGGCGGCTTTTCGCACGGCATCGACATCGGTTGTTTTGGCTTTTTCAACGGCTTGTTTCCAGAGATACACGCCGAAATAGGCCGCTTCGATGGGATCATCTGTCACACGGTCTTTGCCGCCCGGCAGTTTGTTTTTTTCACAATAGGCCTTAAAAGCCGCAACGAATTTTTTATTCTGCGGGGTTTTGACCGATTGAAAATAATTCCAGGCCGCCAAGTGCCCCACAAGCGCCGAGGTATCCATGCCGCGCAATTCATCTTCCGCGACACTGAAGGCCATGATGGGCACATCGCCGGAAGTCAAACCTTGATTGGCGAATTCTTTATAAAAAGGCACGTTGCTATCACCGTTGATCGTACTGATGACGCAGGCTCCGCCACCCCGGGAAAACGCTTTGAGTTTCTGAACGATGGTTTGATAATCCTGATGATGGAAGGGCGTGTATTCTTCTTTGATGTTTTTTGCGGGCACGCCTTTGGCCAAGAGCATCGCGCGCAGGATTTTATTGGTCGTGCGCGGATACACGTAGTCGGTGCCGAGCAGGTAGAATTTTTTGTACTCCCCGCCATCACGGCTCATGAGGTATTCCACGGCGGGAACCGCCTGCTGATTGACGGCCGCCCCCGTGTAAAAGACGTTGCGGGAGCATTCTTCACCTTCGTACTGCACGGGATAAAAAAGCAGGCCGTTATTTTTTTCATAAACCGGCAGCACGGATTTCCGGCTCACCGAGGTCCAACAGCCGAAGGTCACGGCCACTTTTTCTTTCAATAAAAGCTCTTTGGCCTTTTCGGCAAAAAGATCCCAGTTTGACGCGGGATCGACGACAACGGGCTCAAGTTTCCGGCCCATCACACCGCCTTTGGCGTTGATTTCTTCGACCGCCATCAGCACGACATCCCGAAGCGAAACCTCGCTGATTGCCATCGTGCCGCTGAGTGAATGCAAGACGCCGATTTTGATCGGGCCTTTTTTATCGCCGGCCTGCGCGGTATTTGAAAAAGCAAGTCCGCCCATTAAACCGCTTGCGGCGATGCCGAGCGCCCCGGCGCCTGAAAGTTTTAAAAATTTTCGTCGATCTATTCCAGACGGAGCGGTTTCTTCAAAAGCATCACTGAGATTTTCTTTTTTCTCTTCTGACATTGATTCTCTCCTCAATTTATTGGTGAACACCATTGATGGTTCATTGCTTTATGCTCAATATCTCCTGGTTGGCGGCAAAGCACGTGAAAGCACAATTTCCCGAAATATTTCCCTTAGTTTTGAAAAAAGTGCCTGAAGCAGCGGCGTTTCGCCCGACAAGGCACGAACGACCACGCCCCGACGCGACAAGAGAGAAGCGCCCCAATACACCACACTTTCTTCGACCCCTCGAAACGCATTGAGTAAGGCCTCAATTTTGTCATCCGGACCGATCACATAAAGCGATCCCATGTGGCTTGCACCTTCCATCACCGCCAAACCATCGACAGCAGCGAGCGAGGGGGCAAGCTGAAAAGATTCCCGGGCAATCAAGCCCGCAGCGTCTTGAATCTTCATCCGGTTCTCAAAGAGGCGATAGGCAAAAGACTCTCCCTTCGCCAGTCGGCCCGGCCCCAGAATATCCCCCCAAAAAAGGCTTGCCCCCGCTTCAAGAAAAATGTCCGTTTCCTGAAAAAAAGCCGCGCCGGAAAAAGGCAAAAGCGGCTCCGGTAAATATTCAAGCACCGATCCGCGCGCAAGCCTAAACCGGATTTTTTGTCTTGCATCGCCTGAAGGACAAGGGTGAACTTTTGTGGCGGCGGGCATGAGTACCACCGCTGCCGCATCCGCTGCCAGATGGAGATTGATCTCCATGCGATCCCCTTCCAGCACGCCTCCGGTTGCATTGAGCAGGTAGAGATGGGCCGGTGAATCGCCCTCGGGATAAAAAGCCTTGAGCACCTTGAGCGGTGCGCATTGCGCCCTTGTCCGTGCGATGGTTTTTTCGCCCACACGCTCAAATTGGATATCCAGAAGCCCATGCACTTTTCCTCAAATCACCTTATCTTTTATTTTCAGCTTAGATCTGGAACTGAAAACCCAGCTTGACGATGTCAAAATTCGAACCTGCGGCAGGATCGTCCATGCTGTAGGTCAATGAAATGCGCGCATTGTGACCATCCATGATGTGGCTGAGCCCGATATCTGTCCGACTGTGTTCTCCCGTGACCATGCCTTCATTTTCAAATTCCTGATAACGCACCATGGGCTGAAGCTGTCCGGCATAGGAGCCGGAGCCGATTTTGTTGGGAAGCAGGAAACTGGCTAAACCCATGAAACCTTTACCTTCGGCACCGTCTCCTGATGTCGGGGCAATGGCCTTGCCTTCGGCGTCATAGTCATAGTAGGCCCCTTCCAAGGTCGCAACGCCTGCGCCATTCAAGTCTTTTTCAAATAGAAGGTCGATGTTCCAGCCTGTGAAGCTTCCTGCGTTTCCGATTGTCCCTGTCGCATCTTCCTGATACTGGCCAACCAGACCGATGGCGAGCACATCTTTTCCACCGTAGTAAGTACTACTATTGTAATATCCAGGTTCGGGATCAAGTAAGTTCAGTGTTAGACGTCCGGCATAGAGTAGCTCATCACTTTGGTTCGGGCCACCTGGGACATCCCCCAAGCCCTCAAAGGCACCAATCTGATATTTAAACTTACCGCCATCGACTTGTCCCCAAATCGCCAAACCATCGTCCCGGCCCGCAAAAACGGCGGGATACTTTTGCACAAAAGGAAAATCCCAGGCGTTTAAATAATATGGCCCGTCCAAATTTGAACGGTCACTGGGCGGCAAGAAACGACCGGCCCAAATGTTGAAGGTCTCGGTGAATGCAAACTTAATGACGGCATCCAAAATACGGAGGGCTTCTGAAGTGCCGGATTCATAATCCGTATTAAATTCAAAAGTGATATTGTCGTAAAGTTGCCCGCTCATGTAGAGACGCATGTTTTCGAGCGAGAAATCTTTGGAATTACTTGTACCGTTCGGCGCGCCATTCTCCCTGGTGCTAATACTGCTTCTCAAACCCATGCCGATACTTACGGAGCGGTTTTCGCCAATCTCGATTTTGCCGCCCGCGTGGGCCTTTGAAGAAAATGTTGCAAACATCGCCAGTTGAAGCACCAGAATTGCCGACAAAACAAAGCGGAACTTTCTTTTAGTTTTTCCCATTTTTCTTTTCTTCTCCTTCTTCATTGAATACCGGAACAACGCAAAAAAAATGCCATCGCCCCGGAATTGAAACAGGGTTATGGCATCTTTGCCTTCTTGCGTGTTTACTACTTTGTAAACGAGCGCAAGGTAAATTGTATGGGATTTAGAGCATTAAACTCCAAAAACGGAGCCATCATAAGTCAGTCGAAAAAAACTGTCAAGTCAGTAATACACCAAAATCGGCTATCCCTTAGCTTTCTATATCAAAGAGCCTCTCTTCCAAAGCACATCCCGTTTTTCCTGCGTCCACATCCGGAAGCCGTCCGGGCGCGGAGTTGAAAAGACTACGCGCTGAGCGTAAAATAAAGCATACGAATGGAATCTGCATTGACACAACTCATACTTACGCCCGGCGAAATCACCGATCTGGAAGAAATCATGGTGATTGAACGCGCATCTTTTTCCTTTCCTTGGACAAAAGGGATGGTTCTTTCAGAGCTTTTTGAAAATCCCTTTTCATTTTCAACTGTGGTCAGGGCCGGTGATACCCGGAAAATCATCGCCCAGGTCTTCATGCGGCTCATGGTGGACGAATTGCACCTGCTCAACTTAGGCGTGCATCCCGCATGGCGCAGACGCGGCCTCGGCACGCGACTGATTCGGCACGTATTGTCCACTGCGAAAGCCAAAGAAGCCGAGCGGGTCATTCTGGAAGTTCGTGACACAAATCACGCGGCACAGGCCCTTTATCAAAAAACGGGGTTTCGCCGGATCGGCCTTCGAAAAAATTATTACCGTAAACCGAAAGAAAATGCCCTGTTATTTCAATACGACCTGAATACCCTCCACCGGGCTTCGGACTCGCAAGGGCAGGAACACCTTGAAAAATCAATTGAACTTGCAACAGACTCCTGCGGCGGCATCAAGGCCGCATGAGAAAACAGGGCTTAAATCACAAAAGGCAACAGGGGTGAGGGTGTGTGGAGAGACCCTCAAATCAGATCTCAAATATGGAGGAGAAATGATGAACCAAGATTTAGATGCCAGTACCGTTTTACGTGAAAAAAACTACCGTTTCCGGAGTTTGGAAGCATCGCATTTTCAATTGGAACAAAAGCTTGAGGCATTAGGCCGACGAAAAATTTTA
>Ga0256830_1001148_pt1 | contig 19097 bp, 20 predicted proteins | sample 128326metaG_FD_190537 | JGI IMG/M metagenome (GOLD analysis project Ga0256830, IMG submission 190537) | Hydrothermal vent microbial communities from Lau Basin, Pacific Ocean - 128-326 | ecosystem: Environmental > Aquatic > Marine > Hydrothermal vents | place: Pacific Ocean: Lau Basin | collected... | reverse complement strand
GATCCAAGCTGTCAAAGGCGGGCCCCTGAGGGCCCGCCTTTTTTATTGCCTTCCCACCGTTCTTGCTTTCCCCTCTCCCTTAATTTAAGTAAGGCCCCATTAAGGGGGTGAAGAGATGGGTGGATTGCTGGTGGCCATTCTCCTTCTGGGGGTTCTCATCTTTGTCCATGAACTGGGCCACTTTCTGGCTGCAAGGATGCTGGGAGTGGGAGTGGAGCGGTTCTCCGTGGGTTTCGGCCCCACAATCTGGGGTGTGAAGAGAGGAGAGACGGAGTACGTCCTGGCTCTCATTCCCCTGGGGGGTTACGTGAAGCTCATGGGGGAAGACCCCGAGGAAGAGGTGGACGAGGGGCTGAGGGAGAGGTCCTTTTCCCATAAGCCCTTATGGGTGAGGGTGGCCGTGGTGGCCACCGGTCCCCTTTTCAATCTCCTCCTGGCCGTGGTGGTCATGACGGGGGTCTATCTGGTGGGTGTGCCCGTCCTGGAGCCCGTGGTGGGCCAGGTGGTGGCTGGATCTCCCGCCGAGAGGGGAGGTTTGAAGCCCGGTGACTTCATAGTCTCCATAGATGGCAAAAAGATTGAATCCTGGAGCGACCTGGCGGTCGTGGTCCAGAAGAACCCCGGAAGGCCCCTGAAAGTGGTGGTGAAACGCAAGGGCAGGCTGGTCACCCTCACCGTGGTGCCCGAGAAGGTGGAGGCCAGGAACATCTTCGGGGAAAAGAAGGTGGTGGGCAAGGTGGGGATAGTGGCGGCGGGGACCTACCGCATCCAGCGGGCCAAGCCCTTCATGGCCCTCATCAGGGGGGTGGAGTACACCGTGAACATGATCTACCTCACCCTGGTGGGCATAGTTAAGATTCTTGAGCGGGTGGTGCCTGCCAAGAGCGTGGGAGGGCCCATCCTCATCGTCCAGATGGCCAGCAAACAGGTGAAGTCGGGCTTCATCAGCCTCCTCACCTTCATGGCCTTCATCAGTATCAACCTGGGTATCATCAACCTCTTTCCCATCCCCATCCTGGACGGAGGTCATCTCCTCTTCTTCACCATTGAGGGTATCAGGGGCAAGCCCGTGAGTACCAGGACCCGGGAGATGGCCCAGCAGGTGGGCCTGGCCATCATCATCGCCATCATGGTCCTGGCCTTCTACAACGACATCAGCCGTATCATAGGAAGGGGGAAGTGAGGCCCCTGGAACGTCTGCGGCCCTTCTTGCCCCTGCTGGAGAGACCCTCCCGCTATCTCGACCAGGAGCTCAACGCCTGCCACAAGGAGTGGAGCAAATCGGCTTTAAGGGTCCTGTTGCTCTTTCCCGACGCTTACGAGGTGGGCCTTTCCCACCTGGGTTTGCGCATCATCTACCACATCCTCAACGGCATGGAGGGGGTCCTGGCCGACAGGGCCTATCTGCCCTGGCGGGATGCCCTGGAGGTCATGGAGAGGGAGGGGATACCCCTGTGGGGCCTGGAGACGGGCAGGCCTCTGAAGGACTTTCATCTGGTGGAGGTCTCCCTTCAACAGGAGCTGGCCTATACCAACCTCCTAAAGTCCCTGGAGATCTCCGGTGTGCCCCTCTTCTCCGCCCAGAGGAGGGAAGGGGACCCCATAATCATGGCCGGGGGAGCCGCCGCTGTGAATCCTGTGCCCTACGCCCCCTTCGTGGATCTGGTCTTTGTGGGGGAGTCGGAGGAAGCCCAGGGGGAGATGGCTGGCATCATGCTGGACGCCCTGGCCCGGGGTGCCTCCCGGGAGGAGAGGCTGGATCTTTTGAGCAGAGTGGAGGGGGTGTGGTGCCCCGCCAAGGGGGGAAGGGTGAAGAGGCGTATAGTCCTCAACTTCGACAGGGCCCCTTTTCCCCGGAAGGATCTCGTGCCGCCCACGGCCATCGTCCACGACAGGGTCACTGTGGAGATCATGAGGGGGTGTAGCCGGGGCTGTCGTTTCTGCCAGGCGGGCTTTCAGTACAGGCCCGTGAGAGAGAGGAGGGTCTCCACCGTCTTGAAGCTGGTGGAAACGGGGGTGGCTTCTACGGGATACCAGGAGGTCTCCCTCTTGTCCCTGTCGGCCACGGACCACTCGGGCATCCACACCATCATCACCCGGCTCATGGAGGCGGGGGAGGCCTCCTTCGTCTCCCTCTCTTTGCCGTCCCTCAGGTCAGGCACCCTGACGGAGGACCTCATCCATGAGATCCGGCGGGTGAGAAAGACGGGATTCACCATGGCTCCCGAGGCGGGGACCCAGCGTCTCAGGGACGTCATCAACAAAAACATCACCCGGGAGGAGATCCGGGAGACGGTGGAAAAGGTCTTCCGGGCAGGATGGGACCTCATGAAGCTCTACTTCATGATAGGCCTGCCCACGGAGACCCGGGAGGACGTGGAGGCCATAGCCCATCTGGTGAAAGAGGCCATGGCTCTGGCCAGGAGGGTCTCCCAGAGGAGGCCCCGGTTCCACGTCTCCGTCTCTCCCTTCGTGCCCAAGCCCCACACCCCCTTCCAGTGGGAACCCCAGGACACCCTGGAGGCCTTTGAAGAGAAGATGGATCTCATAAAGGGGCTCCTGGGCCGGGAGGGACGGCCTTCCAGGGGACGGAGGAGACGGGGGGGCGGTGTAGAGCTCAGCTTCCACAATCCCCGCCAGAGTCTCGTGGAGGCCCTCATGTCCCGGGGAGGGGAAGAGGCCCAGGCCCTTCTCCTGGAAGCCTATAAACGGGGTGCCCTCTTCGACCAGTGGGGGGAAGCCTTTCGGTTTTCCATCTGGCAGGAGGCCATGGAGGCCGTGGGGCTGGATCTGGGCCAGGTTCTCTACCGTACCCGGGAGAAGGAGGAACCCTTCCCGTGGGATTTTGTGGACATGGGGTTTACCCGGGAGTTCCTCTGGAGGGAGAGGCTCCGGGCTCTGGAGGGCAAAACCACCCCTGATTGCCGGGAAGTGTGTGGGTGCTGCGGCCTCTGCCGGGGAGAGGTGGCCCACGAGAAGGGAGATGAGGAGCCTGTGGATCTCTCCCTGCCTACCTTTGGTCGGGAGGTAACCCACAGGCTCAGGGTGTGGCTGGAATTCCTGGGGGATGGGGCCCTTTACAGCCACAACCACTTCGTCCAGTTTTTCGTGCGCCTCTTGCGTCGGGAGGGGGTGCCCCTGGCCTACAGGGGCCAGTTCAACCCCCAGGCCCGTATAGCCTTTGCCCTGGCCCTCTCCACGGGTATGGAGAGTAGGGGGGAACCCTGTGACCTCTTTTTGACGGCCCCCGTAGCCTCCGGTTCCGTGGCTCGCCGCCTCAACCCTCTCCTGCCCCGGGGGATCAGGGTGGTGAGGGAGGGGGAGATTCCCCTGGACGCCCCGTCCCTGTCCAAGGCTGTCAGGGCCGTGGAGTATCGCATCCAGGTGCCGGAGAGTCTCCTCACCGCCCCCTTCCCCACGGATCTGCCCCAGAGGCTCTCCCGGGTGGAGGGCATGGCAGACCTGGAGGTCCATCCCGAAGAAGGTCTCATCACTTTCAAGGCCCTGCCCGTAAAGGGTGGCTTCATCAAGCCTTATCAGCTGGTGAAGGAGCACCTGCCCGTGGAGGAGGGAAAGGAGAGGGCTGTGAAGGTACTCCGCCGGGTTATCCTGGAGGGCGAGTAACCCTTCTGGTCCCGTCTACGCCACCTGCGAAGTGGGATAAAGGCTTATGTAAAGCCTATTTATACCACCTACGAAGTGGTGTAAATACATGGGGACGGCCTGTCGGTGCTATGGGTCTCCTCATAGCCGTCCACGCCAGAAGCCTCTCTTTGACCCCTGTCACCAACAACTAGAAAGAGTTCTCCCGGGTCCCCGGGCTGGCTGTGGAGAACAGGGTGGTTTGAAAAATGGAGTCCGTACTTCCGGCTTTGGCCTGAAGGTGGTCAGGGATATCAAACATCCTAGGAACTAATGAAATCTAAGTGGGTGAAAGATCGCATCTTGACAACTCTCTTTTATGGGTGAATAAATTATTCAAAATATATTTTTGTTTTCCTGCGCAAACAGTTAAATATCTGGGCTAAAGGAGGTGATAGATAAAAAATGTTTTTAATAGAAACACACGGTATATATGCCTAGATAAGGAGGATAAATGATGATGAATGGAGTTCTTGGTAGATGTGTTCATAAAATAAAGCTTATTGATTTGAGCCATGGAATGCGGGATCAAAAGGCCCACTTGTTCAAAAAAGCCTTTTTTCTGGTTTGCTACATGGTCGTGCCATTGCTTCTGAACCTTTCAGCGTATGCCGGGAGTTCGATAAGTCCCCAGCAAGTTGCTGCACGCTGGAAGGCTAGCGGGGGAAGAGTTCTGATGGAGCAGAAATTCAAGTTCGAGAACCACTGGTCGAGTCCCCCGGCCCTGAATTACAGATTGTGGGTCAAGGCACCATGTAGGTCTCTTCGTCAGTGTAAGAAGTATCCAGGTACATTTGTAAAGAGGGATACCAGGCGGGAGTTTCACTTCCGTATCGGAAATCCGGGGTGGCTGTTGGTGATAGGAGAAACGTGGTCCACTCATACCATGCATCCTTCTCTAACCCTTCAGTACCTGGACAAAAACACTGGGCAGTGGAGGGAGTTTTTATGTGAACGCACTCAGGGGGTGCGCACTTACAAACACGGAGAAAACAACGCTGCATGGCTTGCCATGTATGATCCTTCTGAATTTCCAAAGACCCGCTGTTATGTCAGACATGATTCCCAGTTCCGGGTCGTTGTGCTCGCTCCTTGGAGCTTTGATGGACGGGAGCGGTTCAAGGCAAGGGGATCAATTTGGGTCTTGTTCAGTCCAGAAGGTAGATCTGCTCCGGTTAAAACGTTCAGCTGGGTGAGGAGTCTTCATCGCAAAACCTACCAAGCCATTTCACTGCCCTTTAACTATAGGGTTGTGCTTAATCCGGTTCTTTTGGCTTGGCGGAGGGTAAGACTTCCCGACACCAACTGGGGCTGCAATAACTGTGAGGCGTTTTACGCCACTATAGTGCGAGGTCGACCCTCCAGCCTTGCATTCAGGTATGCCTCTGACAACACCGCGAGGCTTTACGTAAATGGGGTTATGGTGTTCGAGGAAGATTTTGGGAATCGGGATTGGTGTACAGGCCGGCCGTGCTGCAGCGGCTGCTGTGATACGCTGGCGAACTGTAGGCGAGTCCTTTCAGGTAGCGTGTGGCATTATTTGCGTCAGGACCTGCTCAAAAGATACTTCACCTCGGGCGATAACGTGATTGTCTGGCGGATCCGCAATGACGGTGGCGGGTCGGGGTTTTACTGCCAGATGAGGGTGTCGGGAGCTGTCCCTGTTCGACCTGCTCCAAAGGGCGATGTTACCGGGTTTTGATCCCTCAATCGAATTGAGGAAAACCTCTGATTTTCTGATAAGCAAACACCAAACCAAAGGAGGTGCAGGGACCGGCTCTCGAATCTGGCGATTTTCCGGTGTTTGTGAGGAACCTACTAGCTGTTTAGTAGCGAGGCTTTGGGAGGAACTTCCCACTCTCCTTAAAGGGGTATTGCGTTCACTGAACGCCCGATGATGGGTATGTTCTTTCCGGCCAAGGTAGAATGGTTCTCCCGGGTCCTAGGACTGGCTGTGGAGAATAGGGTGGTTTGAAAGATGAAAGTGGTCCTGCCAGTGATTTGGGGAGTGAGGAGATAGCCGGATTCCGTAAGGATGTGGAGTCCGTAAAGTTGGATGGTAGCGAGGGAGTGGATTGGGGCGTATCTTAAGTAGGGGAGTATCCCCAATAGGTGAAAGGGGGTGATGGCCATGAAGAAAAAGGTTGCCTTTATGGTGGCACTTCTTTTCCTCCTTGGAACGGTGGGTTGTGCCTCTTTTAGGGATGCCGTCCAGAGAGACTGGAAGGAAGGTACTGCTGGGGCCGTTGCCGGTGCCATTATCGGTGTAGCCGTCACTGCGGATAACGCTACCAGCAACATTGCCGGGGCCACTATCGGCGCTGCCGGTGGATATCTTTTGGGCGTGGGCGTGAAAGAGGGGTATGACTATTGGTTCAAGAAAAAGGAAAAGACATCGGAGAACTACTGTCCTGCATATCCCGTGGATGATGTAAAATCTGCTTGCAGCAGTGCTGCCTATGGAAGTGAGAATTGAACTTTCAGGCTTTGCAAAAGATTAATACCAACAGGAGGGGGACCCTCTTCTCCTATTTTAAATTCCCTGCCAAGTGGTGTGAATGGCTCTCTAGCCGAAGAAAAATTTTCTCAGGTTCTAGGGCTGGCTTTGGCTGTTGTGGAAAATTAATAAATCCAAGATCTGTTGACCCCGGTCCTCCAGTCAAAGGAATTGGCTTTTTATCGAAGGGCTGGATAGTTCTGGTGTCTTCTGGGGACCCTTGACACATTCTTAAAAGGTCTGAACCCTACACATAATAGAAGGTCAGGATGTCTAAATGAAGTACAGGGTGATTATCGAGCATGGCGAAGATGAAATCTTTGTCGTCGAATATCCCGCTTTGCCTGGTTGTGTTTCCCAGGGCAGAACGAGGGAGGAAGCCTTGGAGAATATAAAAGACGCCATTAAGGGTTATGTGGAAAGTTTTATAAAGCATGATGACCCTGTGCTTCCTCCCATTGAAGAAGAGGTAGTGGAGATAGCTGTTTGAAAAGACTTCCCCTACTCTCCGGGAAAGAGACCATACCCACAAAATTACCAAATTCAAGACCTGACCTCCAGGTGGGTGACCCTTGACGGGCGCTAGGTAGTTTGAGATAAACCTTCGTGAGATATAGGAGTTTGTGTTTATATAGAACGACAAGAGGAGAGAGTGTTATGCCAGTTCTGACGATTTATAATCATAAAGGTGGAGTATCTAAAACCACAACTACGTTCAATCTCGCCTGGTTATTAATGAGACGTGGTTACAATGTATTAATAATTGACTGTGATGCTCAGTGTAACATTACTGAGATAGCACTGTCTAAATTGATTGAACAAATTGATAATGAATCAGAGGAAACCGGTGAAATAAAAGAGCTACCAGGGACTGATTTCTTAGAAGTGTTAAATCAGAGAATCAGTGGAGACGTACCTTTCATTGATATAGAAAAGGTTAAGCCCATAGAAATTCATGATGGATTGCAAATAATAAGAGGAAGTGTCGATCTTAATATCGTTGAAGACGATTTGGCTGAAGCACACATCCAGCGGGTTTCGCTTAGAACGAATCTTATGAGAACTTATGTTTGTATAGGGGATTTCTTGGAAAGGATAGCAGAGCAGAGAGGATTTGATTATATTTTGTTAGATGTTGGTCCCAGCTCTGGAGCATTAACTAGGGCCTGTTTCTTAGCTTGTGATGCTTTCTTCATTCCTACTAGTCCAGACAGGTTTAATGTCCAAGCTATAGGAACGCTTTCTAGGATAATAGATAGATGGATGAAGGAACATGTTCAGATATATGGTGAATATGAGGAATTAGGATTGCCAATAAAGCATGGTAGGCCCATCTTTTTGGGTGTGATTATCCAGTTTTATAAAGTATATAGGGGTAGGCCTAAGGCTGGTTATAGAATGTGGATGGACAGGATTCCAGCGGAGATAAGAGAAAAGTTATTTCCAGTTCTGGAAAAGCACTCGGATGAAAAGAGAAAACTCATTCTTGATGATGTTGAGAAAGAGATCATAGCGGCTGAAATACCTGATTTCGGACAGCTTGCTCCTATAATGCAAGAAGTTGGTAAGCCGGTTTTTGAGATTTCACAAGATGACACAGCTATTATTACTGAGAGAGGTAAACCGTGGGGCGGAGCTACGTGGCTACAGGCGGAGAAAAGAATGGAGGAATACAGAAGATGCTTTGATCAACTTATACATAGATTGGAGCTGATGAGTTAATTATGGCTGAGTGGGAGTTATATTTTGTGGCTTTTATAGACATATTGGGCTTTTCAAAGATGGTGGAAGATGATATTCATTCGGAGAGTACTGTCTTTCTGGAAAAACTTTTTAGAGTATACAGAAAGTCTAAAGAGATGATTAGTGGAGAATGCAATATCACTCAATTCTCAGATTCGATTATAATTTCAAGAAGATACGCTAGGGAGAAATTTAAATCTTTCATAGAAGTAGTGTCAATGTATCAGAAGATGTTGCTAGAAGAAAAATTGCTGTGTAGAGGTGGTATTGCATTTGGAAGACACTTTCAGGATGCCGATTTTGTTTTTAGTGAGGCCCTAATCAAGGCGTATTATATAGAATGTACTGAGGCAAAATACCCAAGGATAGTGATCTCGAACGATTTGATTGACTTAGTGGATATAAGCGACTTAACAGGGTCAGAGCTAATAAGAGAGAATGACAATACTGTCTTTGTAAACTACTTAAATGTAGTAGATGATGAAGAAAGGAAATTAATATTGGAGAGTTTAAGGGATTTGTATGCACAATATCAGTCTAATAGCAAAATAAGAGCTAAGCTTTTATGGTTGTTGCAGTATGCTGATTACGTTTTTAAAACTAATCATGCACCGCCCAAATTTAGTAGGATCTCTCAATTCGTAAACGGTGGATAATTTAAGTAAAGTTGTTTTAGGGTTGGGTTTGGTATTGGTCCTCTAATAGCTTTGGCCAGTGTGCGTTTCTGCTACTGATGGGCAGTAATTCTTTTCTTTGGTAAAGAATTTACAGGAAGAGGCTGGTGTGATCTAGGGGTTCGAAGATGCTCGTTGAATCGACATCGGAGGTGAAGGAACGCAGGATGTGAGGATAGATGGTCTGGCCAAGCTGTTGGTGGAGTACTCCCTGGGGGTGAAGGAGGGAGACGTGGTGATCATCCGGGCCACTACCCTGGCGAAGCCAGCGGTGAGAGCCTGTTTTCGTGAGGGCCTCATTAAAACCACCTACGAAGTGGGATAGACGCCTGTGTAAAGCCTGCTCGTACCACCTACGAAGTGGTGTAAAAGGCTTTTCGGCCGAGAAGGAACTCTCATGGGGTCCAGGGTTATCTGTGGCTGTAACGTAGAGCCAATAGATTCATGCTCTGCCGATTAAGGTCTGCGGTTGGGGGAGGTTCCTTCCTTAATCCACCCTTTTTCCGCTCCACTTACCCTTCCAGGAGTTTCCTCCAAATCCGTACCTCCAGCTTCCTGTGAAGGAGTTACCTTGGAAATGTGGGAGAAACATCCCTATGCTCAACTTTACCTTCCCGCTTTTGTCAATTGAAAGGGATGCCTAGGGTGGACTCCAATTTTCTCTGGGAACAGTATGTGAGCTTGTCGCCCAGAGCCTTCTTGGCTCAGGGCCACGGACCGGTTTGATTGAAAGGCCCGGGCTGTTGTAGTTTGAAGAGGCTGGCTTGAAGTCCGCAGAGGAGGTGAAAGGATGCAGGATGTGAGGATAGATGGTCTGGCCAGGCTGCTGGTGGAGTACTCCCTGGGGGTGAAGGAGGGGGACGTGGTGATCATCCGGGCCACTACCCTGGCGGAGCCGGCGGTAAGGGCCTGTTTTCGAGAGGTGTTAAAGAGGGGTGCCCATCCCATGGTGAGGCTCTCCTTTGAGGGGCAGAACTACCTCTTCTACACCCTGGCCCGGGATGCCCAGCTCACTTTTATCTCGGAGATAGACCGGGTGACGGCCCGGACCGTCAACGGTCTCATCGCATTTTTGAGCGAGCCCAATACCAGGGAGCTTACCAACGTGGACCCCGCCAGGATGGCCAAGGCCCGAGCGGCCCAGCGGGAGATCAGAGACATCCTGGACGAGAGGGAGATGAAGGGAGAGTTCGGCTGGGTCCTGGCCCCTTATCCCACTCAGGCCTTTGCCCAGGATGCCGAGATGTCCCTTCTGGAGTATGAGGAGTTTCTCTTTGCCGCCTGTGGGGTGGATAGGGAGGACCCTGTGGCCTACTGGAGAGAGGTCTCGGCCCGTCAGAAGGTGATAAGGGAGCGCCTCCAGGGGGTGAAGGAGTTGCGCTATGTGGGTCCCGATACGGACCTCACCCTCTCTGTGGAGGGGCGCAAGTGGATAAACTGCGACGGCAAGCGGAACATGCCCGACGGCGAGGTCTTCACTTCTCCCGTGGAGGCCTCTGTGGAGGGGCATATATACTTCGATTATCCCGCCTGTTACTCGGGAGTAGAGGTCCACGGTGTGCGCCTCACCTTCAAGGAGGGAAAGATTGTGGAGGCCCGGGCCGACAAGGGGGAGGAGTTCCTCAACAAGATGCTGGATACCGATGAGGGGGCCCGGTACCTGGGGGAGGTGGCCTTTGGCCTCAACGACGGCATCAAGCGGTTCACCAAGAACATCCTCTTTGACGAGAAGATAGGGGGTACCATCCACATGGCGGCGGGGGCCGCCTATCCCGAGACGGGAGGCACCAACAAGTCGGGCCTCCACTGGGACTTCATCAAGGGTATGGAACAGGGAGAGGTCTATGCTGATGGCAGACTCATTTATAAAGGCGGGAGGTTTGTGGACTGAATGGTGAAGGGAGTGCCCTCCAGGGACGAGATTGTGGCCATTCTCAAGAGGGTGAAGGATCCGGAAACGGAGAAGAGCCTCTTTGAGCTGGCTTTAGTGCGTTATGTAGACCTCAGGGAAGACGGTACCCTGGTGGTGAATATAGATTTCAGGCGCAGGAACCCCTCATGTGCCGGTTGTGTGCCCATAGCATGGCTGGTACAGAAGGGCATTACCGATGCCTTAGCCCGGGAGTTCCTGGAGTTTCCCGCTATAAAACGGGTGGAGTTTGTGGATGAGTAAGGAAAAGGAGCAACTTTCTGCTTCCTGTTGCAGTGTTGATGAAACCGATGGAGTCTGTGGCCCCTGTTCTCCCGGAGAGTCGGAAGAGGAGAACATAAAGGGGGAGTTCATCAAAATCGGCCTGGGGGCCGTGCTCTACGCTGTGGTCCTGGTCTTCAGGTTCCCCTTCTGGCTGGAGCTTTTCCTCTTTCTGGCCAGTTACTTTGTCATTGCCGGAGATGTGGTCTGGAAGGCTGTTTCCAACCTTTTTAGAGGGGAGGTCTTCGACGAGAACTTCCTCCTCACCGTGGCCACTGCCGGGGCCTTTGCCATAAAGAAGTATCCCGAGGCAGTGGCGGTCATGCTCTTCTTCAAGGTGGGGGAGCTCTTCCAGGACATAGCCATAGACAGGTCGAGGAAGTCCATCAGGTCCCTCGTAAGCATAAGGTCCGATTACGCCAATCTCAAACTGGACGGCGAGGTCCAGAGGGTGGACCCTGTCCAGGTGAAGGTGGGGGATCTGGTAGTGGTGAAGCCCGGGGAGAAGGTGCCCCTGGACGGCGTGGTTCTTGATGGTGTCTCCATGGTGAACACCGTGGCCCTCACGGGAGAGCCTGTGCCCAGAAAGGTGAAGCCCGGGGATGAGATCCTTTCGGGTATGGTGAACGAGACGGGCCTGTTGACAGTGAGGGTGACCAAGACCTTCGGGGAATCCACCGTCTCCAAGATACTGGACCTGGTGGAGAACGCTGCGGCCAAGAAAGCGCCTACGGAGAAGTTCATAACCAAATTTGCCCGGTACTACACTCCGGCGGTGGTTTTCGGGGCCGTGCTCCTGGCTATTGTGCCCGTGGTCCTTTACAAGATCCCTGCATTCACCCATTTCTTCGCCCACGAGGAGACCTTTTCGGAGTGGATATACAAGGCTTTGATCTTCCTGGTGATATCCTGTCCCTGCGCCCTGGTCATCTCCATTCCTCTGGGGTTCTTCGGGGGCATAGGTGCTTCTTCCAGAAGGGGCATCCTGGTGAAGGGGTCAAACTATCTGGAGGGGCTCAACCATCTGCACACCGTTGTATGGGATAAGACGGGTACCTTGACCAAGGGAGTATTCAAGGTCACTGAGGTGAGGCCCTTCTCCTCCTTTACCGGTGAAGATCTCATGAGGTTCGCAGCCCTGGCTGAGAGCCAGTCCAGCCATCCTATCGCCAAGTCCATCCTGGAGGCTTTTGATGGGGAGGTGGACGAGGGGAGCATTGGGGAGTACCAGGAGATACCCGGTCACGGAATAAGGGCCGAGGTGGAGGGGCACACCGTTCTGGTGGGTAACGACAGGTTACTGCACAGGGAAGGGGTGGAGCATAGTGTCTGTGACATAGGGCAGACGGGGGTCCATGTGGTTGTGAACGGCCAATACGCTGGCTATATCGTGGTCTCCGACGAGATAAAGGAGGATGCCGCCGCCGCTGTCAGAAGGCTGAGAGAGATGGGCGTAAAGAGGCAGGTCATGCTTACGGGGGACAGTAAGAAGACGGCGGAGGAGGTCTTCAGGCGAATAGGGTTGGATGAGTATTACGCCGAGTTGCTGCCTCATGAGAAGGTGGAGAAGGTAGAGGACTTGATAAAGAACAAGGAGAGGGTGAAAGACCTGGTCTCTTTCGTGGGGGACGGTATAAACGACGCTCCCGCCCTGGTGCGTTCGGACATCGGCGTGGCCATGGGGGCTCTGGGATCTGACGCCGCCATAGAGGCAGCCGATGTGGTCCTCATGACCGATGAGCCCTCCAAGCTCTGCCAAGCTGTCAAGATCGCCAGAAAGACCAGGAGGATTGTCTGGCAGAATATAGGGCTTGCCCTGGGAGTGAAGGGGGTATTTCTCACCATGGGGGCCCTGGGTATGGCCACCATGTGGGAGGCAGTCTTTGCCGATGTAGGAGTGGCCTTGCTGGCCATATTGAATGCCATGCGGGTGCTGAGGGTGGGGAAGGAGCCCCTTCATTGAGGCCCCGGAGTGAGCCCCGGGACCCGGGGGGCGGGGGCTTCAACCCTGCAGTTCCTTCTTCATGCTTTCGTATTCCTCCCTGCCGATTTCTCCCCTGGCGTAGCGTTTTTTGAGGATCTCCTCGGGGGTCTCCCTGGGAGGGGAGCTGGTGTTGCCGGGATTGGTGAGGAGCTTTATGAGGTAGAAGGCCCCCGTGATGATCACTACCCAGAAGAGGATCATTAAGACCACTCCCAGAAGTCCCATGCCTAGACCGTATTCTCCAAACATATGCATTGTAAAACTACCTCCTTTTTAGTTGATGTTCACTTTCCGTAGTCTGAGGGCATTGGTGACCACGGAGATGGAGCTGGCACTCATGGCCGCGGCGGCGATGATGGGGGAGAGGAGGATACCGAAGACGGGGTAGAGCACTCCCGCTGCCACGGGCACGCCCAGGGAGTTGTAGACGAAGGCGAAGAACAGGTTCTGCTTGATGTTGCTCATGGTTGCCCTGCTCAGCTTCCTGGCCCTCACTATGCCTGAAAGGTCGCCTTTCACCAGGGTGACGCTGGCGCTTTCCATGGCCACGTCGGTGCCTGTGCCCATGGCGATACCCACATGGGCCTGGGCCAGGGCCGGGGCGTCGTTGATGCCGTCGCCCGCCATGGCCACCATGCGCCCTTCATCCTGGAGTTTCTTCACTACGGCCGCCTTCTCGTCGGGCAGGACCTCGGCTACCACTTCGTCTATGTCCAGCTTGGAAGCCACGGCCTCGGCCGTAGCTCTATTGTCTCCCGTGAGCATGACTATTCGGATGCCCTCGGCGTGGAGGGCCTTGATGGCCTGGGGGGTGGTCTCCTTGATGGGATCGGAGACGGCCAGTAGGCCGGCCAGTTTACCGTTTATGGCCACGAACATGACGGTCTGTCCTTCCCCGCTCATCTCTTTGACCTTCTCAGCCAGGGGCCCAGTGTCTATCTGGAAGTCCTCCATGAGTTTCTGGTTGCCCAAGAGCACCCTTTTCCCTTCTACCACTCCCGACACCCCTTTGCCTGTGTGGGAGGCGAAATCTTCGGGTTTGGCCAGGGTCACGCCTCTCTCCTGGGCTCCTGCCACGATGGCCTCGGCCAGGGGATGTTCGCTCCCTTTCTCCAGGCTGGCAGCCAGGGAGAGGAGAAGCTTTTCATCGGTGTTGCCCGTGGTCACCACCCCGGTGAGTTTGGGTTTTCCTTCGGTGAGGGTGCCCGTCTTGTCCACCACCAGGGTGTCGATCTTGCGCATGGTTTCAATGGCCTCGGCATCCTTGAACAGGACCCCCATGGTGGCCCCCTTGCCCGTAGCCACCATGATGGACATGGGGGTGGCCAGGCCCAGGGCGCAGGGACATGCGATGATGAGGACGGATACGGCGACTATGAGGGCATGGGCCAGTCTTGGTTCCGGACCGAAGGCGTACCATATGATGAAGGCCAGGATGGCCACGCCTATGACGGCAGGCACGAAGTAGCCCGCCACCATGTCGGCCAGCTTCTGGATGGGGGCGCGGCTGCGCTGGGCCTCGGCCACCATCTGGACGATACGGGCCAGTAGGGTGTCGCTGCCCACCTTTTCAGCCCTCATGACCAGGGCACCCGTGGAGTTGACGGTGGCTCCTATCAGTTTGTCTCCTGGTTCTTTGAGCACGGGCATGGGTTCGCCCGATATCATGGATTCGTCCACCGAGCTCACCCCTTCCAGGACCACTCCGTCCACGGGTATCTTCTCTCCGGGACGTACCCTGAGCACGTCGCCCACCTGGACGTGTTCCAGGGGTATATCCACTTCGGTGCCGTCTTCATTGATTTTTCGAGCCGTCTTGGGGGCGAGCCCCAGGAGGGCCTTTATGGCGGCCCCCGTGCGGCTTCGAGCCCTGAGTTCCATGACCTGGCCCAGAAGGATGAGGGTGACTATGACAGCGGCAGCCTCGAAGTAGACGTCCACGGCTCCTCCCGGAGTCCGCATGGTCTGGGGAAAGATCTGGGGGAAGAATACCGCTATCAGGCTATATATGTAGGCCACGGACACACCCAGGCCGATGAGGGTGAACATATTGAGGCTCTTGTTGATGACGGACTGGACTCCCCGGACGAAGAAGGGCCACCCTCCCCACAGGACCACGGGGGTGGCCAGGATCACCTCTATCCACTCCAGGGTTTTGGCCTTTGCCAGGCTTTCTAAGAGATACCCCCCGGGGAGGAAGTCCCTCATGGCAATGATCACCAGAGGGACCGTTAGGATGGAGCTCACTATGAACCGTCGGAGCATGTCCTTGTATTCCGGGTTTTCCTCTTCTTCCTCCAGGGAGACGATCATGGGTTCCAGGGCCATGCCGCATTTGGGGCAGGACCCTGGCCCATCCTGTACCACCTCCGGGTGCATGGGACAGGTGTACTTCTGGCCTTTCACCTTCTCCTGTTGCGCCGGTGGTTCGGACTCCGAGTCGGCTTCTGTGTAGGACTCGGGGTCTTCCTGGAATTTTGCCAGGCAGTGGGGGCTGCAGAAGTAGTAGATCTTGCCGCCGTGCTCGTGCTGGATGAACTCCCCGGACTTCTCCGTGGCCATGCCGCATACCGGGTCCACATACTTTTGGGCGGGTTTGTTGTGGCCGTGGTTGTGGTTATGTTTGTGATGGTTGTGTTCCATTTGGGTTGCCTCCTTTTTTAGTTTGCTCTCTTTGTCCGTCATGGTGGACGGTCCGTTCGTCAGTTTGATGGCAGGAACCTCTCGGGGTCACCTTCGAAGGTCTCCTTGCAGTGTTCCGAGCAGAAGTAGAAGGCTTGGCCTCTGTATCTGCTCTCCGGTGTGTTGTCTCCCACTGTCACCGCCATGCCGCATACCGGGTCTTTCGCTTTCGCGGCGTGGCCGGCGTCTTCCTCTTCGTGGTGGTGGCCTTGGTGTCCCCCGGAGGGGTTGCTTTTGTGACTGCCGTGGTTGTGCCCTCCGCAGCAACCACCCCCACCGATGCCCCGCATCATGAGGAAGAAGAAGCCACCAATGACCAGGATTATCAGGAGTGTTCCTACGGTCATCATTGCTCACCTCCTCGACTCGCCTCTGATTCCAGAGGATGACAACTCTCGTCCCTCAAGACCTCCAGTATGGGACATTCGTCTATTGGGCCATGGCCGTCGCACTGGTGGGCCAGGTGCTCCAGGGCCTGGAGGATCTGGGTGAGTTCCAGGATCTTTCTCCTGACCTCCCTGATCTTGGCCTCGGTGAAGGCCTTTATCTCGGCCTTGGTGGTGCTGGGGTCGTCCTGGAGCAAGAGGAGCTTTTTTATTTCGCTGAGGGAGAAGCCCAGATTCTGGGCCCTCTTTATGAACCTCAGGCGCTCGATCTCTTCTTCAGAGTATAGGCGGTAGTTGGAGTGGGTGCGGGCCAGGGGTTTTATGAGACCAAGCCTTTCGTAGTACCTCACGGTATCCCGGCTCACCCTCGCCTTCTCAGCTATTCTACCTATGGTCAATTCTCCCATGGTGACTCTCCTTTCTCCCCTTTTTGTAGTGGTGTAGTTAAAGATAGACCTTGGTCCTAGGTCCAAGGTCAAGGGTCCCGGGAGGATTTTTTAGTGTAGAGGTCCTTTTTTGACCGGGGTTTCTGGAAGTGGAAGCCCAAAGGACTGGCCTGGGAGGGCTTGTGACCATCTGGCGGGGGATTAAAAAGAGATTTAGAGTCCTTAGGGGGAGGGTTGAATATGAGGGACTACCCGAGGATATGGAGTACCTGGGTGAAGGCGCCGTACATAAAGGACGAGCACAGAGAGTGGCTCATAGCCAGTGCATGTCTGTCTGTTGTGGCACCGGGAATCCTCCAGGAGTTGGGGATAGATAAGGCCGTCCTCCTGGCCTGCCCCGAGATGGAGAACCCAACCCACTACGGAAAGATTGCCAGCATGATAAGGAGTTGTGAGCCCGGGAAGATCGTTGTGGTCACGGTGGAGGGCAGTCCTCACTGCTTTACCCTCCACGCCAGTGTAAACGAAGCGGAGTATATCCTTGGCCGGAAAGTGGACAGGGAACACTACGTGGTTTTGGACGGGGAGAGGTTGATCAGGATAGAGCCCCAGGCAGTGAGGGTGGCCCGGTACCTCCATCTGGTGGACAGGCTGGTGAAGGAGAACCCCTCGGTCTTAAAGGAACTCGCCAGTCACAGCCTGGAGCACAAAAAGGTTTCATCCTACTGAGGGCTGCTGCCTCCGCTTTCTGGGGTCATTGGCGGTTCTTGAAATATTCGTGTTCCCTGGCCAGCTCCTTTATCAGATCCGCTACCTTCCATTGGAGGCTGGTCTCCGTGGTGGTGGCCATGATGATGTCCCTGGGCACTTGGGGATGGCTGTTGAGGAGGTTGATGAGTAGCATTAGCTCCTCCCGAGTGAAGCCGTGAAAGAGGATCACCCTCTGGTCCTGGGGGAGTTCGCCTTCTTCCAAGGGTTGCATGGTGTCTTCAGACATTTATCGACCCCTTTGCTCCGTTGTCCATGGATTCTACCTGCTCGTCCCTCTTTTTGCCCTTGATTATAGTGGTATCAGCTTTTTTGCACAAGGAATGGGGGCTGGAGGGAGATAATAGTCTTGTCTCATGGGCCTCCTCCCTTACACCACTTTCCCTGCCAGAGGTCTCTCTCTTCCAGGCTCCTGTGGATGGCCGCCAGGTTGGCCTGTTTCTCCAGGGCCCAGGCAGGGGCCAGGAGTTCTTGGGGATGGGGATCGCCAGTGAGGCGGTGGATGACCACGTGGGGGGGGAGTAAGGCCAGGAATTCCCCCACTATGTCCACATACTCCTCCCTGGTGAGGCACCTGTAGCTCCCCTGCTGGTATATCCGGGCCAGGGGAGTGCCCTGGATGACGTACAGAAGGTGGAGTTTCACCCCCTGGATGTCCAGCTCTCCCAGGGCCCGGGCCGTTGCCAGCATCTCTTTCTTGCCTTCTCCCGGGAGGCCCAGGATGACGTGGACCACCACCTCTATGCCCCGGCGGCGGGTCTTTTCCACGGTTCTGAGGAAGTCCTGGAAGGTGTGTCCCCGGTTTATCAGCTTGAGGGTGGCATCGTGGATGGACTGGAGGCCGTATTCCACCCAGAGGTATGTCTCCTTGTTCAGCTCTTCCAGAAGGTCCAAGACCGGAGGAGGAGCGCAGTCCGGCCTGGTGCCTATGGCCAGGCCCACAATGTCTCGGTGGTCCAGGGCTTCCCTGTACAGGCTCTCCAGTCTCTCCACCGGGGCGTAGGTGTTGGAGAAGGATTGAAAGTAGGCAATGAACTTCTTGGCCTTGTAGCGCCGGGCCAGGCGCTCCTTCCCCAGGAGGATCTGCTGGGTGATGGTCATGGATGCTCCCCTTCCCGTGCCTGAGCCCCTGGGGTTGCAGTATATGCATCCGTTTTTCCCCTTGGTCCCGTCCCTATTGGGACAGGTGAGGCCGGCGTCCAGGGCGATGCGCTGGACCCGGCAGCCGAAGCGCTCCCGGAGGTGGCTGTTGAGATCCCTGTAGCGCCTGGTGTTCATGGTTCCTCCCAATGTTGCCTTTGCCTCCTGCTGGAATTATATTTCGGCTACCTTTCATTTGACAGAGGTCAGAAACGAGGGGCGATTTGATGGCAAGGGAAGAGCTTTTGGAAATAATCAGGGAGTTGGGTTTTTCCGATATTAGAGAGGTGTTGGAAGAGCACCTAATGATGGAAATTAAGAGCAGGATATCCAGTCTTGAACAGGAAGTGACCCATTTCCAGGAGAAGTACGGTAGGTCCTTTCATGAAGTTCAGAAAGAATACAATGAAAGCAAGGAAGATTTCGAGGTTTATGAGGATCTAATGGCTTGGCAGTTTGCTGTCGAGGGGTTGGATTACTGGAAGAAAAGGCTTGAAGAGTTGAAAAGTGCCTTACAGGCTGCAACGTAGATACGCTCATATCATCGATGAGATAGAGGTTATAAGATACAGGAGGCTTGGGGAAGCCAGGGAGCTGGTTGCAAGGGTGTATATGAAGGATGGCTCCGTCCTTCACATCAAAGATTACCTGTTTCTTAGTGGGGAGAGGAAATACGCCTTCCATTGGCAAGATACCAAGGGTGCTTATTGGTGAGGTGGGATAATTCTCCCCATTATCCTAATTTGAGGAGTTTTCCCCATCACAAGCACGTGGGTGGTAGGGTAGAAGACTCCAATGATACGAGTCTGGATGCCGTCTTTAGCTTTATCGAAAAGAAAATAACTGGCAGGAAAGGGTGACCTCTATGGCCCTATATCCTAAGACTTACGATGTGATTGTGGTGGGGGCAGGGCATGCCGGTTGCGAGGCGGCCCTGGCGGCGGCCCGTATGGGCTGCTGCACCCTGCTTGCCACCATTTCCCTGGATACCGTGGCCCACATGC
>Ga0256830_1001147_pt1 | contig 19102 bp, 19 predicted proteins | sample 128326metaG_FD_190537 | JGI IMG/M metagenome (GOLD analysis project Ga0256830, IMG submission 190537) | Hydrothermal vent microbial communities from Lau Basin, Pacific Ocean - 128-326 | ecosystem: Environmental > Aquatic > Marine > Hydrothermal vents | place: Pacific Ocean: Lau Basin | collected... | reverse complement strand
GTCCCTGTCAAAAAGAACCACACCCCACCATAACCGTTCGGCGGCCACCTCTTAACAGAACCACCAAATCCTGGTACGTCCCTGTCAAAAAGAACCACACCCCGCCTTACGGATTGTCTTCCGCGGTCGTTGTATACACGAAGCGTTCGAAACCGGCTGCCGTCTCCAGCAGCTCGGCGCAGCGTACGGTCTGCTTGACGCCCTTGTCGAAGAGGTCGAACTGCCGTCCGGGCGCGTAGATGCCGGTGTGGGTGAGCAGCGTATGCAGACGGCGCTCACCACGTTTCTGCTGTGAGGCGATGGCGGGCTGGTAGCCCGCTCCCGAGGCTGCCGGCAGGTACAGGGTGACGGGGCGCGCCTCGCGCGCCAGGTACTGCAGACCCAGTTCGCAGTCGTGGCCCGGTCCGTGCTCGACCAGCCACCGGCACACGGCGATCACCCAGCCGCTATGGGCCGGCGTGTCTGCGCGATGCAGTGCGACCAGCTGACCGACCTGCGGATGCCCGCCCCCAGACGCTCTGTACCGGAGGGACAGGCCGCCCGTGCTGTGATCGAGCGTCAGGCAGTCGACGATGTCGTAGTCCTGTCTGTTGGCCCGTTCCATGCCCGGCGTGAGCGCCAGATCGATCTCGTTGTCGCGGTCCGGAGCGCAGAAGGTTTCGGGATCGAACGGGCGCCGGCGGTTGAGGACATACCAGGCGGCTTCCAGTCCGGTGGCGACCTCGAGGTGCTGGTGTACGTTGCTGCGCTCGGCGCGGCGTTCCCGCTGCTGCCGCCACGCGGATACCAGCCGTTCCAGCACCTGGGTGACAGTGGTAACGGTGTGGTCGGGAAACTCCGGCACCTGCGGCGCCGTCTTGTCCCGCAAGCGTTTGATGTCGGCCTCCATCAGTTCCACCAGCCGCGATACGTCCACCTGCAGTGGCCGGGTATCGGTGGCCTCACAGCCGTCGAAACGGCTTTCGATGGTCAGCGGCAGCGGTGTCCGCAGCGTATCGTCCGCCCCTTCCAGGCAGCCTTGCTCGATATGCCGGGCCAGATAGCAGCGCAGGGGCCAGGCGGTGCCGGGTGGCAGCTGGTAGGGGTCGGCCGCTCGCAGCAGCGCGGTGGTCAGGAACACGCGCGCGGCGGATACCCGGCGGCCGTCGGCCAGTTGTATGGCCTGGCGGTCGAGCTTGTGCTGCTTGGCAAAGTGGAACAGCTTCACCGATTCGCACCACAGCGCGCGCGGCACGGCCTGGTGGGCGGTGAAGTAATGCGTCATGTGCAGGCCGATATTTTCCAGTGCGCCGCAGAGGGCGGGTCCCAGCTGGCGTTTGAGGCCGAGCGGCACGCGCTTGTTGACCAGATCGTTGACGACGATTTTGTAGCCGAAGGCCAGTTCCTGTGACAGGTGTCTGAGCTGGGTCAGTATCTCGCCGCCGGCCTCCTTGTCGGACTGCACGGCGCCCTGCAGACGCTGGTAGCTGAGCTGGAAGGCATCCAGGATCTGCAGGCGCTGTGATGCCGCGACGGGCTGGCGGTTGAGCAGGCGCAACTGCTCGCGCGCCGCCTGCGCCGCCCGCAGCACGTCCAGGTAGGGCAGGTTGTCCAGCCATTCGCTGAGGTCGCGGGGCCTGATTTTCACACCGCGCGGCGCTTTATCGAGCTGGGCCGGTATGGTCAGTTGCAGTGTCGTCACAGCCTGTTGTCGATACCGTTACGCAAATTCAGGTTTTTAGGTGGATTTTTCCAGCCTTTGTAGCGGCAGCGAGGCTGAATTCTGCAATAGTCGGTCGGTCAGCCGGGCACCACCGGGATGCCGGCGATGCGCTGCCGCCATTCGCGCGGGCCGCTCTGGTGCACCGATTCGCCGCGGCTGTCGACCGCCACCGTCACCGGCATGTCTTTCACCTCGAACTCGTACACCGCTTCCATACCCAGTTCCGGGTAGGCGACCACCCGTGCGTGGCGGATGGCCTTCGATACGAGATAGGCGGCGCCGCCGGTGGCGATGAGGTACACGGCGCCGTGCCTGCGGATGGTCTCGATGGCCTGCGGGCCGCGCTCGGCCTTGCCGATCATGCCGATCAGGCCGGTTTCCAGCAGCGCATCGGTGAACTTGTCCATGCGGGTGGCGGTGGTGGGGCCGGCAGGTCCCACCACCTCGTCGCCCACCGGGTCCACCGGCCCGACGTAGTAGATAAAGCGGTTGCGGAAATCCAGCCCCTCCGGCAGCGCTTCCCCCCTGGCCAGGGTGTCGACGATGCGCTTGTGGGCGGCATCGCGGCCGGTCAGCAGGCGGCCGCTCAACAGCAGGATTTCGCCCGGCTGCCAGTCGCTGATGGCTTCCCGGTCGAGTTCGTCGAGGTTGACGCGGCGTGACTGCTCGCCGGCCGCCCAGTGGACATCCGGCCAGTCGTCCAGCGACGGCGGTTCCGGGTAGGCGGGGCCGCTGCCGTCCAGCTCGAAGTGGATGTGGCGGGTGGCGGCGCAGTTGGGGATGAGGGCGACCGGTTTGGAAGCAGCGTGGGTGGGGTGGTCGAGCACCTTGACGTCCAGTACCGTGGTCAGGCCGCCCAGCCCCTGCGCGCCGATGCCCAGCGCGTTGACCTTCTCATAGAGTTCCAGGCGCAGCTCCTCGGCGCGGCTGGCCGGGCCGCGCTCGCGCAGTTCTTGAATGTCGACGGGGGTGAGCAGCGACTGCTTGGCCAGCAGCATGGCTTTTTCCGCCGTGCCGCCGATACCCACACCGAGGATGCCGGGCGGACACCAGCCGGCGCCCATGGTGGGCACCTGGGCCAGCACCCACTCGACGACGTCGTCGCTGGGGTTGAGAACGGCGAAGCGCGCCTTGTTCTCGGAACCGCCGCCCTTGGCGGCCACCGTCACCGACACCCGCCCGCCGGGCACCAGGCGCATGTGGACGACGGCCGGGGTGTTGTCGCCGGTGTTTCTGCGCCGGCCATCGGGGTCGGCGACGATGGAGGCGCGCAGGGGGTTGGCCGGTTCCCGGTAGGCGCGGCGCACACCTTCGTCGATCATGGCCTCGATGTCCTGGCCGGCGTCCCAGCGCACGTCCATGCCGATGTCGAGGAAGACGTTGACGATGCCGGTGTCCTGGCAGATGGGGCGGTGGCCCTCGGCGCACATGCGCGAGTTGGTCAGGATCTGCGCCATGGCGTCCTTTGCCGCCGGCGATTCCTCGCGTTGCCAGGCGTCGTACAGGGCGCGGACGAAATCCGGGGGATGGTAGTATGAAATATATTGCAGCGCGTTGTGGATGGAGCGTACGAAGTCGTCCTGTTTGATGACGGTCATCTGCAAGTCCTGGTCGAGGGAACAAATTTGTGCCTGTATCTGTCCTAAGTTTAACGAATCTGCGGGCTTTAAAGTGAAATACCCCCGTCACGGAGTCTGATATGCGTTTAGTGTTAGCCGCTATTCTGTTGGCCCTGGCCGGACTGGTTCAGGCGGAGCCCGTCGATTTCAGCCTGCCCGATCTCGAGGGCAAGATGCATTCGCTGGCCGATTACCGCGGCAAGTGGGTGATCGTGAACTACTGGGCCACCTGGTGTCCGCCCTGCCAGGAAGAGATTCCGGACCTGGTCGATTTCCACGATCGCCACAAGGACAAGGACGCGGTGGTGATCGGCATCAATTACGAGGATATCGGCACCGAGCAGCTTGCCGCCTTCGTCGATTCCTTCCTGATTACCTACCCCATTCTGCAGACCGAGCCGCTGCCGGTGACGCCGCTTGGCCCGGTGCCCGGCCTGCCGACCACCTATATCATCGCCCCCGACGGTTCGCCCGTGGCGCGCCAGGTGGGCCCGGTGACCAGCAAGCAGCTCGACGACTACATCAAGCGCAAGCAGCGTGAAATGGGTGGCAGTTGAAACGATTCCGCCCGGCCATCTTTCTGTGCTTCGTCGCGATGCTGCCGTTTGCGGCAGCCGCCGAGGCGCTGCGTGATCCGCAGACCCATTTCTTCGACCAGACCCTCGGCGATCTGCGCGAGGAACTGGCCATTGCGCGTGAAGAGGGCAAGCGCGGCCTGCTGCTGTTCTTCGAGCAGGACGAATGTCCCTTCTGTCACCGCATGAAGCGCGACGTGCTGAACCGGCCGGCGGTGCAGGACTACTACCGCAGGCACTTCCGCATCATTGCCATCGACATCGAGGGCGATGTGGAGATCCAGGATTTCCAGGGCCGCACACTGCGCGAGAAGGACTTCGCGTTTCAGGTGAACCGGGTGCGCGCAACACCGGTTTTTTTGTTTTATGATCTGAACGGCAACGTCGTGGCCCGTTACACGGGCGCAACCTCCGGTGTCGACGAGTTTCTGTGGTTGGGGGAATACGTCGCGGAAGGGAAATACAAGGATATGCCGTTCACCCGATACAAGCGGCTCAAGCGCAAACAGCTCAGGCAATGACGGTGCCGCGCTTTCTGGCGCTGGTCGCCTGCCTGTGCGTATTGCCGCTGCATGCCGAACCACTGCCGCAACCCCTGACGCTGGAGCAGGCGCTGCGCCTGGGCAGGGAGTCTCATCCTGACATCCGGGCCCAGCTGGCCGAACTGGACCTGTCACGCGCCAGGCGTGACGAAACCGCCGCCCGTGTGGCCCTGGATGCCCGTATCGTGGCCGATGCGCGCTGGGTGGACCCCTCCACCAGCGGGGGTGCGGATTTCACCGGTGACGCCCGTTTCACGTCGCGCAACGATTCCCGCCTGCACCTGATCCTGTCCCGGCGGCTGTACGACTTTGGCCAGAGTGCGGCCGAGACAGCGGCCGCCGCCGCCCTGAGCGAGGCTGAAGAAACCCGCCTCGGGCAGGTGCGGGATCTGCACCGGCTGCAGATCATGCGCGATTTTTTCGACGTGCTGCTGGCCGATCTGGCGTTTGCCGAGGCCGACGAGGCCATGGCCATCGAGTTCGTGCGCCTGGAGCGCATCCAGGACCGCAACGAACTGGGCCAGGCCTCCGATGTGCAGCTGGCCGACCAGCAGTACCGCTACCAGATCAAGCGGCTGGCGCGTTACAGGGCGCAGGCGCGCCAGCGCACCTCCAGGGCGCGGCTGGCGGAGACCCTCAACCGGCCGGGTGATCTGCCCGCCGATCTGGTCGAGCCGACGCTCAGGGACGTGACGGTCGAACCGCCGGACGTGGAGGAATGGATACAGCAGGCGATGGACGGCAACCCCGGGCTGGTCGCCCTGCGCGCCGAAGCCGAGGCGGCCCGCGCGCAGATGCGCGCCGCGCGCTACGCCGGCCGGCCGGTCCTGAGCGGCGAGCTGCGGGCATCGGAATACGCGCGGGAATTCACCACCCGCGACAAGTACCGCGTCGGCCTGCTGCTGGACGTGCCCTTGTATACCGGTGGCCGGGTGGCCGCGCGTCGCGCCGAGGCACGGGCCCGGCTGCAGAAGGTGGAGGCACGCATGGCCGGCCTGCAGAGTGAACTTCGCCAGGCGCTGGTGGAGGCGTGGGAGCGTATCGGTGTGCTGCGCGCACAGCGCGATCAGGCGATCAGCGAACTGGAATTCCGCGACCTGGCGCTGGACCGGGCGCGCACCCTGTATGACATGGAAGCGACTGCCGACCTGGGGGATTCCATGGCCAACTTCTCCGCCGCGCGGCTGCGCCGCGCCGAGGCCGAATACCAGCTGGCGCTGACCTGGGCGGAAGTGGCGGTGCTGACCGGCAACCCCGCCTGGGATCCTATGGCCCCAGGCGTTGCGGCCGCTTCGCCGTCACCGCCTCCACCGTGAACGGCTTGCCGTCGCGGATGCCGGAGATCACCAGCCGGCTGCCCGGGGTCTGCTGGGCGATGTAATTCATGGCGTCATAGGCGTTGGCGATCGGCCGGTCGTTGATGCGCTGCACCACGTCGCCCGGCTGCAGGCCGGCGCGGTCGGCCGGGCCGTCGCGCAGCACACCGGCAATCAGCAGGCCGTCCAGGCCGTCCAGGCCGAAGCTGGCCGCCAGCTCCGGGGTCAGCTCCTGGGCCTCGATGCCCAGCCAGCCGCGTTCCACGTGGCCCTGTTCGATCAACTGTTTCATGACACCGTTGGCCAGCTGCGCGGGGATGGCGAAGCCGATGCCCTGCGAGCCGCCGGAGCGGCTGTAGATGGCCGTGTTGATGCCGATCAGTTCGCCGCGCGCGTTGATCAGCGCACCGCCCGAGTTGCCGGGATTGATGGCGGCGTCGGTCTGGATGAAGTCTTCGTAGCGGTTGATACCGAGCTGGTTGCGGCCGGTGGCGCTGACGATGCCCAGCGTGACCGTCTGGCCGACGCCGAAGGGGTTGCCGATGGCCAGCACCACGTCGCCGATGCGCAGGTGTTCGGAATCGCCGAACGGGATCACCGGCAGGTCGTCCAGTCCGATGCGCAGTACGGCGAGGTCGGTGTCCCTGTCCACGCCCACCACCCTGGCGCTGGCGCTGCGGCCGTCGTTGAGCAGCACCTGGATTTCGTCGGCGCCGGCGATGACGTGGTTGTTGGTCAGGATATAACCCTGCGGCGACACGATGACGCCCGAGCCCAGACTGGTCTGCAGGCGCTTGCGCGGTATCCGCAGCTGGTCACCGAAGAAATAGCGGAACAGCGGGTCGTCCAGCAGTGGATGGCGGCGGCGGGTGATGACCTTGGCGGTGTAGACGTTGACCACCGCGCGTGCGGCCGGCTCGACGGCGTCGGCATAGGATACCGGTGCCGGCATCCCGGTACCGGCGGCCACGGGGTGTTCCGGTGCCTGCTGAATCTCCACCACCGGCGCGCGCGTGCCGAACCAGTCGGGTTTGAAGAACAGCAGCAGGAAAGCGGCGACCACGCCGACGGCGGCGGCGCGCAGGAAAAAGGACAGCGTATCGCGTATATTCATTCAGGGTTCCGGTCAAAGGGCGTTCGATTATCGCGGATAAGGCCGGAACTGAGAACACTTTTCTCGGCAAAGGTGAGCTATTCCATGCCTGCATTGCGCGAACTGGTCGACTACACGCACAGCCTGCTGGACGCAGACGGCTTCCAGGATCACTGCCCCAACGGCCTGCAGGTCGAGGGTCGGCCGCAGGTCGAATGCATCGTCAGCGGCGTCACGGCCAGCCAGGCGCTGATCGATGCGGCGGTGGCGGCGGGCGCCGACCTGCTGCTGGTGCACCACGGCTTCTTCTGGAAGGGCGAGGACCCCTGCATCACGGGCATGAAGCAGCGTCGCCTGAAGGTGCTGCTGGACAGCGGAACGTCGCTGCTGGCCTATCACCTGCCGCTCGACGCGCATCCGGAACTGGGCAACAACGCACAGCTCGCCGTGCGCCTGGGGCTGCAGCCCGAACAGCGCTTCGGCGCAGGCAACGGACCGGAATTGGGTTGCAGCGGCCGTCTGCCGCAGCCGCTGGATGCCGCCGCTCTGGCCGCTCGTATGGCCCGGGCCCTGCAGCGCGAGCCCCTCGTGATAGACGCCGGGCCCGACCGCATCGAGACGATCGGCTGGTGCACCGGTGCCGCCCAGTCCTACCTGGAAGCGGCCGCGGCGCTGGGCCTGGACGCATTCATCAGCGGCGAGATCTCGGAACCCACCGTGCATGTCGCGCGTGAATACGGCATCCATTACTTCGCTGCCGGCCATCACGCCACCGAGCGTTACGGCGTGCAGGCGCTGGGCGGACACTTGGCGGCGCACTTCGGCCTCGAACACCGTTTCATCGACATCCCCAACCCCGTCTAGGCAGGGTGGGGTGAGCGCGGCGAACGCCACCAAAGGACGGTCTGGTCGCCCCGGAACCGCCGGCATCAACCCACCGGGTAGAGACCTAAGACACTCCCCCGGATAGAAAAAAAACGCACCACTTTTGACCTTCGCCCTTGACCTGCCTGACCAGTTCCGACATTCTATGCCCGCTGCCGGATTGAGGATACAAATTTCCGAATATTCTAATATTCATCTGCTTTTGTGCGCATCGAGCGTCTGGGGGCGGATGGGTTTTTTTATTTGTGGAGACAATAAATGAGTGGCGAAGGTGTAGATACCAGTAAACGCCGTTTTCTGACCGCCGCGGCGACTGTCGTGGGCGGTATCGGTGCTGTGTATGTAGCGGTTCCGTTCGTGTCCTCGATGATGCCGAGCGAACGTGCCAAGGCCGCTGGCGCGCCGGTGGAAGCGGATATCAGCAAGCTCGAGCCCGGCCAGATGCTGCGGTTCAAGTGGCGCGGCAAGCCGGTGTGGGTGGTCAAGCGCACCGACGAAATGCTCGCGGCCCTGCCAACCCTCAACAGCCGCCTGCGCGACCCCGATTCCGAGGAGCCGCAGCAGCCGGAGTACGCGCGGAACGTCAACCGCTCCATCAAGCCCGACATCCTGGTGCTGGTGGGTATCTGCACCCACCTGGGCTGTTCGCCGAGCTTCGTGCCCGAAGCGATGCCGCAGCCCTACGACGCTGAGTGGAAGGGCGGCTTCTTCTGTCCCTGCCACGGCTCGCGCTTCGACCTCGCCGGCCGCGTGTACACCGGCGTGCCGGCGCCGCTGAACCTGGAAGTGCCGCCGCACAAGTACATCAGCGACACACTCATCCTGATTGGTGAAGACAAAGGAGCGGCCTGATGGGTATGTTAATCAGCTTGCGCGACTGGATCGACGCCCGCTTCCCCATGACCAAGATGTGGGAAGAGCACCTGTCCAAGTACTACGCGCCCAAGAACTTCAACTTCTGGTACTTCTTCGGTTCGCTGGCGCTGCTGGTGCTGGTCATCCAGATCGTCACCGGCATCTTCCTGACCATGAACTACAAGCCGGACGCCGATCTGGCCTTCGCCTCGGTCGAGTACATCATGCGCGACGTCAACTGGGGCTGGCTGATCCGCTATATGCACTCCACGGGTGCCTCGGCGTTCTTCATCGTCGTCTACCTGCACATGTTCCGTGGCCTGCTGTACGGTTCCTACAAGGGGCCGCGCGAGCTGATCTGGATCTTCGGCATGCTGATCTACCTGTGCCTGATGGCGGAAGCCTTCTTCGGCTACCTGCTGCCCTGGGGCCAGATGTCCTACTGGGGCGCGCAGGTCATCATCTCGCTGTTCGGCGCCATCCCGGTGGTGGGCGACGACCTGGCGTTGTGGATCCGCGGTGACTTCGTCATCTCCGACGCCACCCTGAACCGTTTCTTCGCCTTCCATGTCATCGCCGTGCCGCTGGTGCTGCTGATCCTGGTGGTGCTGCACATCCTGGCGCTGCACGAAGTGGGTTCCAACAACCCCGACGGCGTCGAGATCAAGAAGAACAAGGACGAGAACGGCATCCCGGTCGACGGCATTCCGTTCCACCCCTATTACAGCGTCAAGGACATCGTCGGCGTGGTGGTGTTCCTGATGGTGTTCTCCATCGTGGTGTTCTTCGTGCCGGACGGCGGCGGCTACTTCCTGGAGAAGCCGAACTTCGAACCGGCCGATCCGCTCAAGACCCCCGAGCACATCGCGCCGGTGTGGTACTTCACCCCGTACTACGCCATCCTGCGCGCGGTGACCATCGACATCGGTCCGCTGAGCGCCAAGTTCCTCGGCGTCATCCTGATGGGCGCCGCGGTGGTGATCCTGTTCTTCCTGCCCTGGCTGGACAAGAGCGAGGTCAAGTCGATCCGCTACCGCGGGCCGATCTACAAGACCATGCTGACGCTGTTCGTGCTGGCGTTCTTCATGCTCGGCTACCTGGGCACCCAGCCGCCGACCGGCGTCAAGACCATGCTGGCGCAGCTGGGCACGGTGATCTATTTCGCGTTCTTCCTGCTGATGCCCTGGTACACCAAGATCGACAAGACCAAGCCGGTCCCGGAAAGGGTGACGTTCAAATGAAAAAACAACTGTTAGCTCTCCTGTTGCTCGTTTCGCCTGCGCTCGCCCTGGCCAGTGGCGGCAACGTCCACCTGGACAAGGCCAACATCGATCCGACCAACAAGCAGTCGCTGCAACGCGGCGTGCGCACGTTCGTCAATTACTGTCTGAGCTGCCATTCCGCGGCCTTCCAGCGCTACAACCGCCTGGCCCGCGACCTGGACATCAGCGAGGACGACGTGATCGAGAACCTGATGTTCACGGGCGAGAAGATCGGCGACCACATGACGGTGGCCGTGTCCAAGATGGACGTCAAGAACTGGTTCGGCGCCGCGCCGCCCGACCTGACCCTGGTGGCGCGCGTACGCGGCGTGGACTGGCTGTACACCTATCTGCGCACCTTCTATATCGACGACTCGCGTCCCTTCGGCGTCAACAACCTGGTGTTCCCCAACGTCGGCATGCCGCACGTACTGTGGGAACTGCAGGGCTGGCAGAAGCCGGTCTACAAGACGGTGACCGACGAGGAAGGCCAGGAGCACCAGATGGTGGAAGGCGTGGAACTGGTCAAGGCGGGTTCGCAGAGCCCGGCCGAGTATGACCAGACGGTGCGCGACCTGGTCAACTTCCTGGCCTACATGGCCGAGCCCGTCAAGCAGGAGCGCCAGCAGCTGGGTATCAAGGTGCTGCTGTTCCTGGCGGTGTTCTTCGTGATCGCCTACCTGCTCAAGAAAGAGTACTGGAAAGACATTCATTGATTCCGGATCGGCGGGGGCGGCTGAACGGCGTCCCCGCCGTGCATGGAACTGATTCTGGAGAGGATGCATGGCCGTGATTGCCAATCGCCGTTCGGTGATGACGCTGTTTTCCGATGCCACCTGTCCGCAGAGCCACCGGGTGCGCCTGGTGCTGGCGGAGAAGGGCATTACCGTCGATATCGTCAATATCGACCCGGACAACAAGCCGGAGGACCTGATCGACCTGAATCCCTACCAGAGCGTGCCCACCCTGGTCGACCGTGAGCTGGTGCTGTATGACCCGCGCGTCATCATGGAGTACCTCGACGAGCGCTTTCCGCACCCGCCGCTGATGCCGGTCGATCCCGTGTCTCGCGCGCGCAGCCGGCTGGCGCTGTACCGCATCGAGAAGGACTGGTACACGCTGCTGCACGAACTGGAGTCGCGCGGCGAGAAGACGGCCGCCAAGGCGCGCAAGGTGCTGCGCGACAGCCTGACCGCCAGCGCCGAGGTGTTCGCGGCCAAGCCGTATTTTCTCAGCGACGAGTTTTCACTGGTCGATGCCAGCGTGGCGCCCATCCTGTGGCGTCTGAAGCACTACCGGATCGATCTGCCCTCCCAGGCCAAGCCCGTGCTGGATTACGCGGAACGCATGTTCGCCCGCGAGTCGTTCCAGGCCAGCCTGACGGAGCGTGAACAGGAAATGCAGGGCTGATCCCACCGTTGACGCCCTGCGGCGTCCTCATCCCATGACATCCAACCGGCCCTACCTGATCCGCGCCATTCACGAATGGCTGCTGGACAACGACTGCACGCCCTACCTGCTGGTCAATGCCGAGGCGCCGGGCGTGGAGGTCCCCAGCCAGCACATCAACGACGGCAAGATCGTGCTCAACATCAGCCCGCGGGCGGTCGAGGGCCTGCGCCTGGGCAACGACGAGGTCAGCTTCCTGGCACGCTTCAGCGGCGTATCCCGGATGGTGTCCGTGCCGGTCAACGCCGTGCTGGCGATCTACGCCAGGGAAAACGGCCGCGGCATGATGTTCGGCGAAGAAGAGCCCGAACCCGAAGATCCCCAACCGGCACCGCCCACCAAACCCAGCCTCAAGGTCGTCAAGTAGAAGGACGGGCCATCTCAAACCCGTAGCGCGCCAGCCCCAGCATCGACGCCGCGTCGTTGCATATCACCCTGACCGGCATGCCTTCGAGCAGGGGGCGCATGCGTCCCTTGGCCAGAAACGCCTCGACAAAGCCGCCGTCCTGCAAGGCCGGCAGGATCTTCGGCGCAATGCCGCCGCCGATATAGAGCCCGCCGGTAGTCATGTGCTTCAGCGCCAGGTTGCCGGCCTCGGCGCCGTACAGCCGCACGAACCAGCGCAGCGCCTCTGCGCACAGACTGTCCCGGTCCTCCAGCGCCCGCTGCGAAATCAGCGCGGCCGGGTCGTCGCCGGCGAACCAGGCCGGTGCCTCGGCCGCGCTGTCCTGCAGCAGGTATTCATACAGATGCGCCAGCCCCTGTCCCGACACCACCCGTTCCCAGCTCACGTGCCCGAAGCGGGCGGCGAGAAACCGCTGCAGCCGGAACCCCCGCTCGTCGGCCGGACTGAAGTCGGCGTGGCCGCCTTCGGTGGCAAAGGGGTGGTGGGCCCGGCCGTCCCAGTACAGCCCGGCCTCGCCCAGCCCGGTGCCCGCGGCGATGACGGCGCGGTTGCCGGCAGCCGGCCGGCTGCCGTCCAGCAAGGTGACCAGATCATTTTCGTCGAGTATGTCGAGGCTCCAGGCGAGCGCCTCCAGGTCGTTGAGCAGGTGGACGGCATCCAGCCCCAGGTCGGTGCAGAGGGTGGCAGCCGACAGCTGCCAGGGCAGGTTGGTCAGCCGCGCATTGTCGCCATCGACCGGCCCGGCTATGCCGAAACAGGCCCGCGCAGGACGCCCGCTGAGGTTGTTCAGAAAGTCGCGGGCGATGACGGTGAAGTCGTCACAGGCGCCGCTGGGGTAAAGGCGTTCGCACTCGATGCGGTAGCGCCGGCCTTCGCGCACGACGACCGCCATGCGCGTGTTGGTGCCGCCGATGTCGGCAGTCAGAATCCTCACGGGTCAGATATCCTTGCAGTTGTCGACCGCCGTTGGGAATAAATCCCCGTTACAGGGAGCCCCCTGGGCGCTGCCGCACAGACCTGATGCGGATCCCGGGCAGAACCGTTGACAAAAGAGGCGGATGAATGCTTAATCATAGAGTTTTAGCGGCGTATGGGGAAGGGAGCTGCGCCGCCGGGACCCGGACAGGATAAGGAAATCCGGGTATGTCTGTCACTGCTGGAAAATCAGGGGGGTTCCCATGCAACCGGCTACAGTCCTGGTCGCCGATGACGATCAGGAGGTTCTGCATTTCATAAGCAACGGACTGAAATCGGCTGGCTTCGAAACGCTCGAGGCCGGCAGCGTCGCCCAAGCCGGGCAGTTGGCGCGTGAGCACAAACCCGACCTGACCATTCTCGATCCGCTCATGCCGTTGGAGGACGCCCTGGAAGTGGCCGCCAGCCTGCGTGAAGCCGACCTGCCGTTCATCGCGCTGTCGTCCGCCGACGATGAAGAGACGGTGGACCATATCACCGACGCGGGCGCGCTGGCCTACCTGGTCAAACCCGTGGACATCGAGCGGCTGGTTCCGCTGGTGCGTTCATCCATCCGCCGCGGCGCCGAAATCCGCGAACTGAGAGCCTCGCTGGCCCAGCTCGACCGCGCCCTGTCGCAGGGCCGCGAAGTCAGCATCGTGGTGGGCATCCTCATGGAGCGCTGCAACCTGACCGCGGTGCAGGCCTTCGACGCCCTGCGCGACGACGCGCGTTCCCAGCGCAAGAAGATCGCCGACCTGGCCAGGGAAATGCTGTCCGCCGCCGAAACCCTGCACGGCATGACCAAGCGCATCGAGGCCCGCGCGGACGGCAAGGCACAGAAACCCAGACGCCCCCAGAAACGCTTTCCGGCCCGCGCCGTGTAGCCGGTTTTCCCCTGCCGGCGCGGTTCCCGTCCAGCCCGATTCTGGTATACTGCGCCGCTCTTCCGGCGGGCACCGCCCTGCCGCGCATTCCGGAGAGGTGTCCGAGTGGTTGAAGGAGCACGCCTGGAAAGTGTGTATACGTGAATAGCGTATCGAGGGTTCGAATCCCTCCCTCTCCGCCATATACGCAATTACGCGAAATTCTTCGCTGTAACCCTCAGAAACCGACACGAGCCCCATTGGATTGCCATCTAATCTATTGATTTCTGAAAAAGAATTGCTTACAGGATGGGCAACAGCAAGCGTACCTTGAGTTCGAGTTTGCCCGGGCTATTTTTTTGAAAGATATGCCAGCACGGATGCCAAACTTCTCCGACAATGTCTGGATCTGTTTCTTGCGCAAGCTATGCTTACCCGACGGTCGCCGGTGCTACCGAGTTGTGACTGTTCTCCGGTAGGCTGGTGGTACCAAGGACATGCTGACCCATCAGCAAGTTGAGAATGGCCAGATCAGGGGCTGAACTCGACTGGAAGCAACTCAGTCAATCAGGGAACTTACGGAATCCATTGGCAGGAACAGTTTCAGTGGTTGGCTGGGCAAGGGGATGAATCCAAACTGCCGATAAAAGTCAGCCGCCCGGTCATTCAGGGCATCGACGACCACAGCGTAGACCGCCATCACCTGGCTGGCCTGAACGATGCGCTGCAGGGCATCGGCGAGCAGGATTGAGCCGATCCCCTGTCCGTGGCGGGATTCGGCAACAGCCAGCCTTCCTAACAGGACCACCGGAACTGGATACCTGGGCAGTCGGCGTCGGAGTGCCTCTGGCAGATCAGTGGTATCGAGGCTGCCGGCGCTGAGGCTGTAGTAGCCAATCACCTGCTGTGGCGCATCTGGAAGTGAGGCGACGAATACCCGGCTGATCCGCCGTCTTATATCTTGGCTGGCGTAGTGGTGGAGGTATTGGTTGAGGGAGCGTTCGCCGCAGTCGAAGGATTTCCGGTCATGCTGTTTGCCGAGGGTGGTGATGATGAAGCCCAAGCGGATGGCTCCTTACCGCTGAACGTGCTTTTTGTGTTCGGCAAACGCCAGCTTGAGTCTGGCGCTGGGCTGGGGGGGATGCTCCAGTGCGTCCAGGAACACCTCCCAATCGGCCTGGTTCAGGGTGAGGGTTTCGTGTGCGTGGATTACTTCGTCGGCCGCAGTCAGCGCTTGACCGAGTACGAACTCCGACAGGCTCTTGTGGGCATAGGCAGCTGCCCGTTCCAGCTTCTGCTTGGACAGGGCATCAAGGCGGATGTGCATGCGCTCTTGTTTGACGGTTTCTGCGTTGGCCATGGGAATATCTCCAATTGATACGCGAAATGTACGCCAAACATGCGTACAAAGCAAGGTGAGAGCTGCCTGCTAAAGTTAAGTCCCTGAGTGGATTGAGGGTATCGGAACGCCGGGTGCCGGAAACGGTGGCTGCGAAAATCCGTATGTCAGCGGCGATTGCTGTTGTCGGTTATCGCGTACCAGCAGTCGGAATCAATCGGAGTAGAGTTGCCGATAGTCAGCACCGTTTGGTGCATGATGTCTCCGCACCGAACTCCGCCAGCCCCACCCGGAGGCCCTCGCTGATCCGCAAAAACCGCCACGGACCCGATCCAGAGGGAAGGACAGGATATTGAAAAGGCGCGGGTTACTCGCTTGCTCTACCAGATGGCAAGCGTACCTTGGAGGGCTCCTGGCGCATTGTAACGCCCATTTGTCAAATTTCCACCTTGGCGGCTAATGCGTAACCCCTCGTAATCCTTTCGGTTTTCCGTGGCGGCGGCTGGCTACTGGTGGATACCTGGGATGAAGATTTCGTTTTGTAGCACGGAGTCAATGGAGGCGAGGTTTCCATTAGTCAGAAAACTCCGTTTGAAGGTACGCTTCCACCGCCAATTATGAAAAAAGGGTCCTTGTGGCCCTTTTTTCATAATTCGAAGGCAGGATTCGAACCCTCGAAATACAATTGGCCGGGTTCGACCAGCGGCGTAGCCGCGCAGAACGGCGGAGCGCAGCGACGCCGGCCCCAGAGGGGTGAGGCCCGCAGGGCCGAATAATCCCTCCCTCTCCGCCATATAATCAATAAGTTAGCTGCCCACCCTGTCTAATTTTAGACATGATTTCGGGTGGTTTTGGCTCCAGTTAGACAGGATTTAGACACGATTTTTTGGTTCGGAACCGGTCGGTTTTGGGCCGTATTGTTCGATTGCACTGGCCATCCAGGCCGGCATGCTGGAAGCACGCAGTTTTTCGAACTCCTCTTCGCTCAATCCTTCCCGGATACGCCTGACGACTTCGGCATTGACGTTTTCCTTGCCCAAGTACCACAGCGCCGAGAGCGCCATGCCCGGCTTTTTCCCGGCATGTTGCAGCTTGCGGCGGCTCGTCGTGTGCAAGAGCTTGACCCTCAGATTTCCGATCCGGATCTCGCGGGTCGGACCGCTGGTGTAATACACCGGCATGGTGGGACTCTGGGTGCTGAGCCTGAAACGCCGTGCGGCCTCTGCACCATGGATCTGAATGGTTTCACCATGATCCCGCGCGATGACCTCGAGGACACGGGATACCTCCGGCATCACGCTGCCAACAAAGCGACTCTTCTTCGGGCGCACGAACACCCCACGGGCAACCCGCTGAATGACACCTTCCTTGACCAGACGCGACAAGGCCTTGTCGACCGCTGCGCGCGAGCCGAGCTTGAGGAAGCGGGCGTTGGTGAAGGGTTCACCCCGCCGGATTCTCTGGATGCGCTTTTTGACCTCTTCAGCGACGGACATCTTTTAGCCTCCTGTGAGAGGCAGGAAAACTAGCATATTTTCTGACAAGATGCTAGGGGGTGGAGCTTCGGCCCGGTTCCGAGATATTGTGTAACTACATGTAATATAATAAATCCCTTCTTTAAGCCCCTCCAAGATTCCTACCCTGGACCTGTCACTTTACCTAGTGTTCGTCACCATCACGGGATAGATCAACATCTTGATTCTAGGGGAGATGGCAGCGCCATCACCTCGATATCTTCCTTCCCGGCCTCTCGAGCTTGGTCATAAAGTTTCAATCAGCCGCACCACAAACTTACGATCAGCCGATGTTGCCGTAATCCGGTGTTTTTTCTGTCCCTGTGGTTCTCAGACCCCTATTAGGTTCGATTTATTTCTAAATTAACAAGTAAAAGTTGTTGTCTGAGAATGAAATGAAACTTGCGTATAGTTTGAAACCACGCTAAATTAACAAGCATGTCTGGTGAGCCTCGTACCAAACTAAACCGTCTGCTCAGGGCCTGGCCCCAGGGTACCGTCGCCGTGTCTTCCTGGCTGGAGGAACAGGGGGCGTACCAACAGTTGCTGTATGAATACGAAAAAAGCGGCTGGATAGAGCGCATCGGTCAGGGTGCCTACATGCGCGCTGGCGACACCGTCGAATGGACCGGTGGCCTCTACGCCCTGCAGCAACACCTGAAACTTCCCGTCCATGCGGCTGCCAAGACGGCATTACAGATGCAGGGCTATGCCCATTTCCTGCCGTTGGGCAAGGGCGGGGTTGTGACACTGTTCGGCACCCCAGGCACCCGGCTGCCTACCTGGTTCCGCCGGTATGACTGGGGAGTCAAGCTCCGTTACGTCACCACAAAGCTGTTCGCCGATGACCCGGATGCGGGGCTCACCACAAAGACAATGGGCGCTTGGGACGTCGCCCTCTCTGCCCCCGGGCGCGCCATGATGGAAATCCTGCACCTCGTGCCCGGCAAGGAAACCTTCGAAGAAGCGAGCCTGTTGATGGAAAGCCTGACCACCCTGCGCCCATGCTTGGTTCAGTCACTGCTGGAGCAATGCCGGTCTGTGAAAGTGAAGCGGTTGTTCATGTTCCTTGCGGAAAGCCATAATCATGCCTGGGTCAGAAAGCTGGATCTGTCGAAAGTGGATTTCGGGAAGGGCAAGCGCATGATCGTGAAGGGGGGGCGGTTTGATGCGAAATACAAGATCACCGTCCCTGATATGGATTTTAGAGCCGTGATTCCGATGTGAAGGCTCGTTGCAGAATCTCACAAACACCATAGTAATGTAGAAAAAGAATTAGCCAGGGGATTTCTCAGTAAATGGTAAAAAATTTCAGTTCCACGGCTGCCTTTATCTGGTCTGTTGCCGATTTGCTAAGGGGTGACTTCAAGCAATCCCAATACGGCAGGATCATTCTTCCGTTTACCTTGTTGCGACGCCTGGAATGCGTGCTGCAACCCACCAAGAAAAAGGTGCTGGCCGAATATGGGAAACGCAAAGACGATGATGTGCCCATCGACCGTTTTCTTAAAAAAGCGGCGAAGCAGGCGTTTTACAATACGTCGCCCATGGATCTGGGCAGCCTGGGTGAAACGCAAATCCTCGATAATCTGGATAATTATATCCGCAGCTTCAGCCCCGAAGCGGCCGAGATTTTCGAATACTTCCGTTTCAGTGAATTTCTGGAGCAGCTCGACGAGGCGAACCTGCTCTACAAGGTGGTGCAGAAGTTCGCCAACATGGATCTCAGCCCCAAGGCTCTCAGCAACTTTGAGATGGGGCTGGTGTTCGAAGAGCTCATCCGCCGCTTTGCGGAATCCTCCAATGAAACCGCCGGGGAACATTTCACGCCGCGCGATATTGTCCATCTGACCACCGCACTGCTGTTTACTGATCAGCAGGACAAGATCGGTCCGGGCAAGATCGTCACAATCTATGATCCCACCGCGGGTACTGGTGGCTTCCTCTCAGAAGGGGAAACCTATATCCACTCCATCTCCGAAAATGCCCGCGTCACCGTCTTTGGCCAGGAACTCAATCCCGAGTCCTATGCCATCTGCAAGGGTGACATGCTCATCAAGGGCCAGGAAATCGCCAACATCAAACTGGGCAATACCTTGTCCGATGATCAACTCCACGAGTTCAAGTTCGATTTCATGCTTTCCAATCCTCCCTTCGGCGTGGACTGGAAAAAAGTGGAGAAACAGGTGCGGGAAGAGAACCGCATCAAGGGCTTTGCCGGCCGTTTTGGCCCCGGCCTGCCGCGGGTCTCCGATGGTTCGCTACTGTTTCTGCTGCATCTCATCAGTAAAATGCGTGATCCCAAAGAAGGCGGATCACGCATCGGCATTATCCTCAACGGCTCGCCGCTGTTTACAGGTGGCGCCGGTTCCGGTGAGTCGGAAATCCGCCGCTACATCTTGGAGCACGACCTTCTGGAAGCCATTGTCGCCCTGCCCACCGACATGTTTTACAACACCGGCATTGCCACTTATGTGTGGATACTGTCCAACAAGAAACGCCGCAAACGCAAGGGCAAGGTGCAGCTCATCGACGCCACCGGCATCTCCATCAAGATGCGCAAATCGTTGGGTTCAAAGCGCAACAAGCTCGGTGAAGGCATAGACGGCGAACCCGATCAGATTGCGGATATTGTGCGCATCTATGGCCGTTATGAGGAGAGTGACATATGCAAGATCTTCGATACCACCCAGTTTGGTTACCGCCGCATCACTGTGGAACGGCC
>Ga0256830_1001146_pt1 | contig 19124 bp, 18 predicted proteins | sample 128326metaG_FD_190537 | JGI IMG/M metagenome (GOLD analysis project Ga0256830, IMG submission 190537) | Hydrothermal vent microbial communities from Lau Basin, Pacific Ocean - 128-326 | ecosystem: Environmental > Aquatic > Marine > Hydrothermal vents | place: Pacific Ocean: Lau Basin | collected... | reverse complement strand
AGCACGACGTTGCTCGTGCGGCCCGGCAGGCGCTGCAGGCGCACCAGCGGGGTGTTGCCGATGCAAGACTCGATGGTGGGATAGTCCATCGGTCACAGTTTACCGCCCCGCGGTGCGGCCCGCGACGCGCCCGCGCGGTAGAATGGCGGGCCATGTGTGTGCCGGCGGGGGACAGGAGGCGGGAGACGGGAGACGGGAAAGATCAAAAGGCGGCGCCCGAAGGGCGCTCCAACCCTCGCCTCCCGACCCCCGCCTCCCGCAACTCCGGATTGTGGGAGGGGCTTCCAGCCCCGATAAGGGTGGAGGAATCGCGGCTGGAAGCCGCTCCCACACCCGTGGGAGTGTGCGGGAGAGGGGTTGCGGGAGACGGGAAAGAAACGGCCGCGCGCGGAGCGCGCTCCAACCCTCGCCTCCCGACCCCCGCCTCCCGCAACTCCGGATTGTGGGAGGTGCTTCCAGCCCCGACAAGGGCGGAGGAATCGCGGCTGGAAGCCGCTCCCACATTCGTGGAGCGCACGGGAGGCGAAGAGGCTCCCATACGCTGGAAGGGGGACTGAAGATGGGTTCGAAGGGGCTGCGGGCGGCGCTGGCCGGCGCCGTTCTGCTTGTGGCCACCGCATCCGCCCAGGCGCAAGGGTCCGTCATCGCCGCGGTGCCGACCGAGCGCGACATCTACGGCGAGGTGCCGGTGGTGCTCACGGCCTCGCGCCTGCGTCAGGCGCTGCCGGACGCGCCCGCGGCGGTGACGGTTCTCGACCGCGAGCTGATCCGGCTCTCCGGTGCGCGCGAGGTGGTCGAGCTCTTCCGGCTGGTGCCGGGCTTCGTCCTCATCACGGACAACGGCAACACGCAGGCGGTGACCTTGCATGGGCTTGCCGACATCTATTCGCGCCGCTTCCAGGTGCTGGTCGACGGCCGCTCCATCTATCTTCCCTCGGTGGGCGGCGTGGCATGGTCCGAGCTCGGCATCACCCTCGACGACATCGAGCGCATCGAGGTCATCCGGGGGCCCAACTCGGCGACCTACGGCTCCAATGCCTTCCTCGGCGTCATCAACATCATCACGCGCCATGCCAGCACGGCCCCGCGCCTGCGCCTGGCGGGGCGCGGGGGCATGGACCACATCCGCGACGCCTATCTGACCGCGGCCGGCAGCGCGGCCGGAGGGGCGCTCGACTGGCGGCTGACGCTGGGGCGCGAGTCCGACACGGGCTTCGAGCAACGTCCGGACCGGCGCGATCTGCGCTCACTCAACCTGCGCCTCGACTGGCAGCAGTCCCTCACCGACTCCTGGTTCCTGGGCACCGGGATCACCGGCGGCCTGCGTGAGAACGGCCGCGTCGGCGATCCCGACGACCCGCCACGCGACAGGGATGTGCTCGCCCGGTGGCACCACCTGCGCTGGTCCAGGACAGACATGGAAAACGAGCTCACGGCACAGATCTTCTATCAGCGCCGCGAAAACAGGGAGCGTTACACGGCGCGCTACCCGAACCTCGCGGGTACCGGGCTTGCCGCCGTCGCTTCCATGGACGAATCCTATGCCTCGGAACGCACCGATGCGGAGGTGCAATGGATACGGGAGCCGCGGGCAGGGCTCCGATGGGCAGTGGGTGCGAGCGTGCGCCTCGACCGCGTGCGTTCGCAGGGCTACTTCGGACGCGCCGACTGGCTCGAGAACCAGGTGCAACGGCTGTTCGGCACCCTGGAGCTCGCCGCCACCCCGCGCCTGACGGTGCACGGAGGCGCCATGCTCGAGCGCGACGGCATCAGCGGCTGGAAGCTTGCTCCCCGGCTCGCAGCCAATCTCCGCCTGGCCCCGCGGGTGACGCTCAGGTTCGCCGCATCGCGTGCCCACCGCACACCGCTGCTGATCGAGGAGCGCGGTTATGCGGTGTTGACCGCCACGACGGCGCTCGGTGATATCACGGCGCCCTATGTCGCCGCCAGCGGAGGCCTGACTGCCGAGCGCATCCTCTCGCGTGAAGCCGGGCTCGTCGTGCATGGCCGCCACCTGACGGGGAACCTGCGCGTCTTCCGCGAGGACCTCTCGGACGTCATCTACAGCTTCAAGCGTCCCGTGACCGTCGGCACACCCCTGGGGCCCGTGAGCGTGAAGGCCTACGACTTTGTGAACGGCCCATCGGCTGTCGTGCAGGGCGCCGAGCTCGAGGCCGCCTGGCGGCGGGGCCCCTTGCTCGCACGCCTGGCCTATGCCTACACCGTGATCGACGGCCGGGGCACCGACGCCGACAGGCTCGAGCGCAGCGGGCCGCGGCACGCCTGGTCGCTGCTGGCAGGCTGGCGCCTGCCGCGCGGCTGGACGCTCAGTGGCGTCTACTACTACGTGGGCAAGTTCGAGGCGCTCGGCTTCGCCGAGGAGATCGGCGCCGTGCGGCGCCTCGACCTGCGGCTCGCACGCCGCCTGCGCCGGGGCGGCTCCCGGGGCGAGCTGGCCCTGGTGGCGCAGAACCTGCTCGACACCTATCCCGAGACCCGACGGAGCCCGGGCAAGGGCCCCAATTTCTTCGACACGCGCCTCTTCCTCGAGGCGCGGATGGAGCGCTGACGGTGCGGGACAGGCCGCAGAGAGGGGAGAAACGCGGCCTAGGCACAGCGTTCGCCGCGCTGCTCGGTCTCGTCACCCTGTGGCCGGCGCAGCTGCTTGCACGCCCCACGGTCGCCGTCCTCTATGACCCCGCGCAGGTGCCGCACGTGCGCTTCATCGCCGCCTTCGAGGAGGCGCTCGCGCGCGAGGCCCGGAACGCCCGTCTCGAGCTCCGGCCCCTGGGGGATAGCCGGCCGCTCCCGGAGGTGGCCGCCGTCGTCGCGGTCGGCTACGAGGCCCTGTCGACCGCGCTCGAGGGCCGCCGGCCCGTGGTGGCGGCGCTCGTGCCGCGTGTCAGCCTAGAGACCGCGGTGGCCCGCGCGGCCAGGCGTCTCGCCCCGGAGGGCGACGTGACCGGCGTCTATCTGGACCAGCCCCCGCGGCGCACCATGCGGCTGGTGCGCCTGGTGCTGCCCGGGGCACGCGAGCTGGGGGTGCTCCTCGGGCCCACGTCCGTGCGCCTGCGCCGCGAGCTAGAACGCGCTGCACACACGCAGGGCTTCCGGCTGCACACGACCGAGGTGAACCCCGGCGAGAGCGCGCCGCGCGCTGCCGAGACATTGCTGGACGAGGTCGAGGCCCTCCTCGCGGTGCCCGATCCGCTCGTCTACAATCGGTATACGCTGCATGGCATCCTGCTGGCCGCCTATCACCATCATGTGCCCATGTTCGGCTTCTCGCGCGCCTACGTCCAGGCGGGAGCGCTGGCGGCGGTCTACAGCGAGCCGCAGGATCTCGCCCCTACCGTGGCGCGCCTGTGCGCGCGTGCCATGCGCCGCCGCCCCCTGCCCGCGCCCGTCTATCCGGAGATCTTCCGGGTGAGTGTCAACCGCCACGTGGCGCGTTCGCTGGGGGCTTTCGTGCCTGGCGAGCCAGAGCTGCTGCGCGAGCTCAAGCGCAGCGAGGAGGAGCCACGATGAGGCGTCTGCGCATCCGCCAGAAGCTGCTCCTGGTGAGCCTCCTGCCTGTGACGGTCTCCGTTCTCATCATCGGCCTGTACGGCATCGTCACCCGCATCCTGCAGCTCGAGGAGGCCCTTGAGGCCAAGGGCCAGGCCATCGCCAATCAGCTCGCCCCGGCAGCCGAGTACGGCGTCTATGCGGGCAACCGTGCGGCGCTGCAGCGGCTGGTCGAGGCCACGGCGCGCGAGCGGGACGTCCATTCCGTCACGATCACGGACGCCGACGGCAATGTGCTGGCGCGCGTCGAACGCCCCCACACGGCGCGCGGCTGGCTCGCCGAACGCCTTGCCGGGTGGCGCCGCGCGCGCCGTGGCCCGCTCGTCTTCCGCGCGGCGATCACCAGCACGCCGGTGCCGCTCGACGAGCTCGGTTTCACCAACCGCCTCGGTGAGACCTTCCGTGACGATGTCCACCCCAACCTGCTGGGCTGGGCGGTGGTCGAGCTGAGTCCCGATCCCATGCTCGCCGACCAGATCGCCATCATCACGCGCGGTGCCGGCCTGGCGCTGCTGGTGCTGCTGCTCACCGCCTGGTTCGCGGTGCGCGCCTCACGACGCCTGAGCGATCCCTTGATGCGGCTCGATGCCGCGGTACAGCGCCTCGCCCACGGCCACCTGTCCACGCGCGTGCCCGAAACCTCGGGCGGCGAGCTCGGCGCGCTCGAGCGCGGCATCAACATCATGGCGCAGGCCTTGGAGGAAGCGCGCGCCGAGATGCAGCAACGTATCGACCAGGCGACCCAGGAGCTGCGCGAAACCCTTGAGGCCGTGGAGGTGCAGAACCGTGAGCTTGACATCGCCCGCCGCCGCGCCTTGGAGGCGAGCCGCGCCAAGTCCGAGTTCCTCGCCAACATGAGCCATGAGATCCGCACGCCGATGAATGGCGTGATCGGCTTCACCAACCTGCTGCTCAAGACCGAGCTGGATCCCGAGCAGGCCGAGTATGTCTCGACCATCCGCAAATCGGCCACGGAGCTGCTCGATATCATCAACGACATCCTCGACTTCTCGAAGATCGAGTCCGGGCGCATGGTCCTCGAGCGCATCCGGGTGGACCTGCGCGAGTGCGTCGAGGAGGTGGTCTCGCTCCTGGCGCCGGCGGCCTACGAGAAGCACCTCGAGCTCGTGCGGCTGTTCTACTCGGACGTGCCGCGCCATGTCGTCGGTGACCCGGTGCGCATCCGCCAGGTGCTGCGGAACCTGGTGAGCAACGCCATCAAGTTCACGGAGAAGGGCTCGATCACCATCCGCGTCATGCTCGAGGAGGAGCCGGACGCCAACGGCGTGGCAACCCTGCGTGTCAGTGTCACCGATACCGGCATAGGGCTCAGCCCGACGGAGCAGGAGCGCCTTTTCCAGGCCTTTAGCCAAGCCGACACCTCGGCCACACGCCGCTTCGGCGGCACCGGCCTCGGCCTCGTCATCTCCAAGAAGCTGGTCGAGCAGATGGGAGGCACCATCGATCTCGAGAGCGAGGCCGGCAAGGGCTCGACCTTCTGGTTCACCATGCGCTGTCCGGTCATCGAGGAGCCGGACGAGGAGCTGCCCGCGTCCCTGCGCGGGCGCCAGGTGTTGCTGTGTGACGCCCACCCCTTGGCGCGCCTCGCCGTGCGCCACCAGCTCGCCGAATGGGGCATGGAGGTCGAGGACACCGCCGAGCTCACGCGCCTCGGCGGCATGATCGCCGAGTTCGAGGCCGGCGAGCGCCCCTGCGATTTGGTCGTCGTCGGGCTCGCGCGGTGCGACCTCGAGCCCGACCGCCTGAGACCGCTGGTCGACGCCCTGCGCAGCGGCGCGGTCCCCCTGATGGCACTCGCCAGCACGGTGGATCGCGAGGAGCTCGCACGCGCCGAGGCAGCGGGCTTCGCCCTCGCGCTGCCCAAGTCCGTCACCCCCAAAGGCCTGCGTGCCGCGGTCGAGCGTCTGCTCGGCATCGAGGAGGCACCGGCGGACGAGACCGGGCGCGGGGCCTGTTGTCCGGCCGACGCGCCGCCCACCGGCGAGCGCGCCCTCCCCCGGCTGCGCGTGCTCGCCGTCGACGACAACCATATCAACCGCAAGCTGCTCACTGCGCTTCTGTGCCGTGCCGGCCTGGAGGTGGACGAGGCCGACAGCGGTCAGGAGGCGGTGCGTCTGGCCGAGCAGCACCGCTACGATCTGATCTTCATGGATCTGCACATGCCGGGCATGAGCGGCGAGGAGGCGGCGGCGGCCATCCGCGCGGCCGAGCGCGGCCGCCGCCGGACCCCCATCATCGCCGTCACGGCCAACGCCCTGCCCGAGACACGCGCGCGCGTGATCCGTGAAGGCATGGACGACTGCCTCGTCAAGCCCGTCACGGAGGAGCAGATCGTGGAGACCGTGCGGCGCTGGGCGCTGGCCGGCCCCGAGCGCCCCGCAGGAACCGGAAGGCAGGGCCCGCGAGAAACGCCGCAGCCCGCAACGAACCCCGGCAGAGCGGACGGGGACACGCGCACGCACGCCGTGCGTATCGCCGGCGGCAACCCGGCGCTCGCCGACGAGCTCTTCGCCATGCTGATGGAGGACCTGCCGGAGCAGCGCGCCACGCTGGTCGAGGCCCTGCGCGAGGGGGACCACGAGCGCCTGCGCGGCTGCGCGCACCAGATCCACGGCGCCGCTGCCTACTGCGGCGTGAGCCGCCTGCGCGAGGCGGCGCGCGCGCTCGAGAGCGCCCTTGCGCGCGGCGAGGCGGACGCGGCGCCGGCGCTGACCGAGAGCCTGCTCGCCGAGGTCGACCGGCTCCTCGACCGCTCCGCCTCCGGCGGGGCCTCCTGAGGCCCTCTCAGCCCTCCAGCACGACCACCGCCAGCGCGAAGCCGCGCTCGTCGGACAGCGTCAGATGCGCCCGGCACGCGCCGAGGGCCTCGAGACGCGCCCGCGCCGGCCCGTGGAGGGCGAGGAGCGGGCGGCCGCGCCGGTCGTGGCCGATCTCGATCTGGCGCAGGCCGATGCCCTCGCGGAAGCCCGTCCCCAGGGCCTTGACCGCGGCCTCCTTGGCGGCGAAGCGGCGCGCGAGGAACTGTGCCTGGCGCGAAGCCACGAGGAAGCCCTCGAGCTCGGCCGGCGTCAGGATGCGACGCGCCGCACGCGTTCCGCGGCGCTCCAGCAGCCGCGCCACACGTGCGATCTCCACCAGGTCCGCGCCGAGGCCGACGATCAAGCCGCGCGCGCCTCCCGCATCAGGCGCTTCATCTCGCGCACGGCCTCGGCCAGGCCGCTGAAGACCGCGCGCGCGACGATGGCGTGGCCGATGTTGAGCTCGGCGATGTCCGGCAGGGCGGCCACCGGCCTGACGTTCTCGTAGCTGAGGCCGTGCCCGGCGTTGACCTGCAGCCCGGCCTCGCGTCCGAGGCGCACGGCCTCCGCCACGCGCGCGAGCTCGCGCGCACGCGCCTCGCGCGTGCGCGCCTCGGCGTAGTGGCCGGTGTGGATCTCGATCACCGGTGCCCCGACCTCCGCGGCCGCCTCCACCTGGCGCGGATCTGCGTCGATGAAGAGCGAGACCCGCACCCCGGCCTCCGCCAGCCGCGCGCAGGCCTCGCGGATACGCCCGCGCTGGCCGGCGATATCGAGCCCGCCCTCGGTGGTGAGCTCCTCACGCCGCTCGGGCACGAGGCAGCAGTCCTCGGGGCGGTAGCGCTCGGCGACGGCGAGCATCTCCTCGGTCACCGCCATCTCCAGGTTCATGCGCGTCAGCAGCACCTCGCGCAGCAGGGCCACATCGCGCTCCTGGATGTGGCGCCGGTCCTCGCGCAGGTGCAGGGTGATGGCGTCCGCCCCGGCCTGCTCGGCCACGAGCGCCGCGTGCACGGGATCCGGATAGCGCGTGCGGCGCGCCTGGCGCAGGGTCGCCACGTGGTCGATGTTGACGCCGAGCAGAATGTCGTTGCCCTCGCTCATGCCTCCTCCCGGTCCGCCAGCGGTCGCGCCACCGCCTCCAGCAGGGCGCGCACGCGCCGCTGGCGCGCGCCCAGGTGATGCTCGAGCAGCAGGCGCAGGAGCGCGCGTGCCTCCCCCCGCGCCCTGCCCGCGAGCGGGCTGCCGCGCGCAAGGGCGAGCAGGGTGCCCCCATGCAAGAGCACGCTTCTCCCGCCGGCGGCGCCGCCCTCCGCCGCAGGCACCGGCCCGCGCTCGGGCTCGTAATGGTACAGGCTCTCCGCCTCCACAGGCCGGCCGGCGCGGTCGCGCTCGAGCGCCGGCGCGTAGCCGAGGGCGGCCAGCAGGGCCAGCTCGAAGCGGCGCAGCGGCGAGTCGAGGTCGCCGCCACGCGCGAGGGCGGCGAGGGCCTCTCCGTAGGCCGCGAAGACCTCCGGGTGCGGATCCTCGCGGGCGAGCGCCACGCATGACAACGCGTTGAGATGCAGCCCCGACACCAGCGCCCGCCCGCTGAGGGTGTGGGGCGGGCCGGCGGGCTCGGCTGCGGCGAGCGTGTGCAGCTCGCCGCGTCCCGTCCAGGAGACGAGCAGCGGCTGGAAGGGGCGCAGCAGCCCGCGCAGGGGCGAGCGCGGGCGCCGCGCACCGCGCGCCACCACCCCGACGCGGCCGTGCGCGGCCGTGAGCAGCTCCAGCAGCAGGCTGCTCTCGCGGTAGGGCCGCCCGTGCAGCACGTAGGCCGGCTCCAGCGTGCGTCCCGGCACCGTCAGCCCTCGAAGCCCAGCTCGCGCAGGGCGCGGCGGCTGTCGCTCCAGCCCTCGCGTACCCTTACCCAGAGCTGGAGAAAGACCTTCCGGCCGAAGAGCAGCTCCATCTCGCGGCGCGCCCGCGTGCCCGCCTCCTTGAGCACGCGCCCCTCGCGGCCGATGACGATGGGCTTCTGGCTCTCGCGCTCCACCCAGATCACGGCACCCACGCGCAGCAGGCCGTCCTCGCGCTCGAAGGTCTCGATCTCCACCGCGAGCGCGTAGGGCAGCTCCTGGCCGAGCAGCGACATGAGCTTCTCGCGCACCAGCTCCGCCGCCAGGAAGCGCTCGTCGCGGTCGGTCACCATGTCGGGCGGGAACAGGTGCGGGCCCGGCGGCAGGCGCTCGAGGATGCAGCGCTCGAGGACCTCGAGCTGAGTGCCCTTCAGCGCCGAGACCGGCACGATCTCGGCGAGCTCGCGCCGGCCCGCGAGCTCGCCCAGATAGGGCAGCAGCAGCTTCTTGTCCTTGACGCGGTCGATCTTGTTGACGGCGGCGAGGACGGGCGCGCGCACGCCCTCCAGGTGCCGGAGCACGTGATCGTCCTCAGGCGTCCAGCGCAGGGCCTCGACCACCAGCACGACGATGTCCACGTCCTCCAGGGCGGCGAGCGCGGCGCGGTTCATGAGCCGGTTGATCGTTCGCCTGGCGCGCGTGTGCAGCCCCGGCGTGTCGACGTAGATCGCCTGCGCCGGACCCACGGTGCGCACGCCGAGGATGCGGTGGCGCGTGGTCTGCGGGCGGGAGGTAACGATGGAGACCTTGCGCCCGACCAGGGCGTTGAGCAGGGTGGACTTGCCCACGTTGGGGCGCCCCACCAGCGCCACGAAGCCGCAGCGTGTCTGCGGCGTGCCCTTCTCCCCGCTCTCCGTGCTCATGTGGCGTCCCTCTCGCGCTCGAGCTCGGCGAGGGCGCGCGCGGCGGCGGCCTGCTCGGCCCGCCGCCGGCTCGTTCCCTCCCCCAGCGTGGGCTCGCCGAGCCCCTCGACCTCGCAGGCGACCGTGTAGCGGCGTGCGTGCTCGACTCCTCCCACCTCGACCACGCGGTAGGTGGGCAGCGGGCGCCGGCGCGCCTGGAGCCACTCCTGCAGGCGGGTCTTCGGGTCCTTGAGAGCCCCCGGCCCGGGCTGGTGCGCCAATCGCTCGCCGAGCAGCCGTTCGACCACGCGCCGCGCCGCCTCCAGCCCGCCGTCCAGGTAGACCGCCCCCAGCACCGCCTCGAGGGCGTCGGCCAGGATGGAGTCGCGCCGGAAGCCGCCACTGCGCAGCTCGCCCGGCCCCAGCCGCAGCAGGCCGCCGAGCTCCAGCTCGCGCGCGATCTCGGCCAGGGTCTGCTCGCGCACCAGCCAGGCGCGGCGGCGGCTGAGCTCGCCCTCCTCCGCCCGGGGGAAGCGGTGGTAGAGGAGCTCCGCGGCGACGAGGCCCAGAACCGCATCGCCGAGGAACTCGAGCCGCTCGTTGCTCGCTATGGGCCCGGACGCGCTGCGGTGCGTGAGGGCCTGCTCCAGCAGGGCGCGGTCGCCGAAGCGGTGGCCGAGATGGGCCTCGAGACGCTCCAGGCCTGCAGCGCGCGCCTGCCCTTCCATCGCCCGCGCCGTCAGTTGCCCACGATACGCACCACCCGCCGGAAGCGCGCCACCACGTCGAGGTTGGCCATGAGGTGCGTACGCGCCTCGTAATCCACGCTCACCTCCAGCAGCCCGGCGCCGCCGCGTATGCGCACGTCCTTGGCCTTGATGGTTCGCACGTCGTTGATGTCGAAGCGGCGCGAGAGCAGGCTCCGCACCTCGTGGCGCGGCTTGCGCGTGATGCCGGGTTCGCTCTTGAGCGACTCGAGGGAGGCCGTAACGCGGAAATACTCGAGGTAGAGCGGGGTCAGGCGCATGGCCACCAGCCCGAAGAAACCAACCAGGACGATGACCACCAGCCATCCCCAAAAGGTCAGCCCCTGCTGACGCCATGCCGGCTTGCCCATCGCGCGTCTCTCCTGTGCTGCGGCCCCTTAGCGGATGCGCAGGCCGATACGGCTCCATTGTACGCCGTCGCCGCCGGGATCCCAGCTCATCCACACCAGGAAGGCCCTGCCCACCAGATTGGACTCCGGCACCGTGCCCCAGACACGGCTGTCGTTGCTGTTGTCACGGTTGTCGCCCATGACGAAATAGTGCCCCTCCGGGACCACGTACTCGCCGTCGAAGGGGGGCGCCTCCGGACGGACCAGTATGCGGTGCAGCACGCCCTCGAGATCCTCGAGACGCACCTCGGCGCCGGCCATGTGGCGCCGGCCGCCGGCACCCGGGTAGACGCCGAGCGGGCGTTGCGGCATGGCGCGGCCGTTGACGTAGAGGACCTTGTCGCGGTAGGCGATGCGGTCGCCCGGGAGGCCGACCACGCGCTTGATGTAGTCCGTCGACGGATCGCGCGGATAGCGGAATACGACCACGTCGCCGCGGCGCGGCTCGCCGACCGGAAGCACCTTCACGTTGACCACCGGCAGGCGCAGGCCGTAGGCGAACTTGTTGACGAGAATGAAGTCCCCGGCAAGCAGTGTGGGCATCATGGAGCCCGAGGGGATGCGGAAGGGCTCGACGACAAAGGAGCGGATCAGGAGGACGAGAACGATGACCGGGAAGAAAGAGCGTGCGTAGTCCACCAGCCACGGCGTGCGCGGCGCCGCGGCGCCCTCGCCCTTCACGCCGGACGCCGCAGCACGCCGCCGCGGCGCGAGCACCGCTGCATCGAAGGCCCAGATGCCGCCCGTGACGGCGGCCGCCAGCACCAGAAAGGTCGGGAAGTCCATCGCGCCCCGGCTCCTACTTGTTTTCGACCCTGAGCACGGCCAGGAAGGCCTCCTGCGGGATCTCGACCTTGCCGACCTGCTTCATGCGCTTCTTGCCCGCCTTTTGCTTCTCGAGCAGCTTGCGCTTGCGCGTGATATCGCCGCCGTAGCACTTGGCGGTGACGTTCTTGCGCAGCGCCTTGACCGTGGAGCGGGCGATGATCTGCGAGCCGATCGCCGCCTGTATCGCCACTTCGAAGAGCTGGCGCGGGATGAGCTCACGCATGCGCTCGACCAGCTCGCGGCCGCGCTCACGTGCCTTGGAGCGGTGAACGATGACCGACAGCGCGTCCACGCGCTCGCCGTTGATGAGGATGTCCAGCTTGACCAGGTCCGCGGGCTGGAAGCGCAGGAAATGGTAGTCGTAGGAGGCGAAGCCGCGGCTGACCGACTTGAGGCGGTCGAAGAAGTCCAGCACCACCTCCGCGAGCGGCAGCTCGTAGACGAGCTGCACCTGCCCGCCGAGATACTGCATGCGCTTCTGCACCCCGCGCTTCTCCACGCACAGCCCCATCACGGCGCCCACGTGCTCCTGCGGGCAGAGAATGCTCGCCTCGATGATAGGCTCGCGGATCTCGGCGACCTCGCCCGACGGCGGCAGGCGCGCCGGGTTGTCCACCTCCAGCACCTCGCCGCGGCGGGTCTCAACCTGATAGACCACCGTGGGAGCGGTGGTGATAAGCGCGAGCCCGTACTCGCGCTCGAGCCGCTCCTGCACGATCTCCATGTGCAGCATGCCGAGGAAGCCGCAGCGGAAACCGAAGCCGAGGGCCTGGGAGGTCTCGGGCTCGTAGTGGAGAGCGGCGTCGTTGAGGCGCAGCTTGGCGAGCGCCTCGCGCAGGGCCTCGTAGTCGTCAGCCACCACCGGGAAGAGGCCGGCGAAGACACGCGGCTGCACGCGCCGGAAGCCGGGCAGCGGCGCCCGCGCCGGGCGGTCGGCGTGCGTGATGGTGTCGCCTACGGGGGCACCCTCGACGTCCTTGATGCCGGCGATGACGTAGCCCACCTCGCCCGCGCGCAGCACCTCGCGCGGCCGGCGCTTGGGCGTGAAAATGCCCACGGCCTCGACCTGGGAGACGCGTCCCGTGGACATGACCCGGATCCGTTCCCGCGGCGCCAGTGTCCCCTGCACCACCCGCACCAGGCTGACGACACCGAGGTAGTTGTCGAACCAGGAGTCGACGATGAGCGCCTGGAGCGGGGCGTCGGGGTCGCCCTGCGGCGGGGGAATGCGGGCGACGAGGGCCTCGAGCAAGTCCTCCACCCCCTCTCCGGTCTTGGCGCTGACGCGCAGGGCATCCCGGGCTTCGATACCGATGATCTCCTCGATCTCGCGCGCCACGCGCTCAGGCTCGGCCGACGGCAGGTCGATCTTGTTGAGCACGGGCAGCACCTCGAGGCCCTGCTCGACGGCCGTGTAGCAGTTGGCGACGCTCTGCGCCTCCACACCCTGGGCGGCGTCGACCACGAGCAGCGCACCCTCGCAGGCGGCGAGCGAGCGCGAGACCTCGTAGCTGAAGTCGACGTGCCCGGGCGTGTCGATGAAGTTGAGCTGGTAGGTGTGGCCGTCGCGCGCGTGGTAGGCAAGCGTCACCGCCTGGGCCTTGATGGTGATACCGCGCTCGCGCTCGAGCTCCATGGAGTCAAGCACCTGCTCCTTCATCTCGCGCTCGCTGAGCCCGCCGCAGATCTGGATGAAGCGGTCGGCGAGCGTGGACTTGCCGTGGTCCACGTGCGCGATGATGGAGAAATTGCGGATGCGCTGCAGGTAGGATGCGTCGTTCACGGCTTTGTCAGCACCGCCTCGAGGGCGGCATGGTCGAGACGGTGGCGGCAGACCTCCTGCCCACCGTGCACGAGCACCGGCACCTCGGCCCCATAGCGGCGCATCAGGGCCGGGTCGGCGTCGACATCCACGCGCTCCAGGCGCCAGCCGCGGGCGGCCAGCAGCGGGGCGAGCTCCCGCTCCATGGCCTCACACAGGTGGCAGCCCTGGCGGTGGTAGAGCGTGAGGACCCTCACTTGGCCCCGGGCACGCGCACCGCGAGGAACATGGGTCCGCCGCCGCGCTGGACCAGCACCGGCACCGAGCGGCCGCCCTCGAGGCGCCGCACGATACGGCGGTAGGCGTCGAGGTCCCCGACTCGGCGGTTGTCGATCATGAGGATGACATCACCACGCCGCAGGCCTCCTTCCCGCGCCGGCTCGCCCGTGACGCGCACCACGCGCACGCCGCCCTCGACACCGAGCTCCTTGCGCGCCGCCTCGTCGAGGGCCTCCACCACCACACCGAGCCGCGTGTCCTCGTAGCGGCCCGCGGCGCCCCCCGAGCCGACGTCCTCGGGCAACTCGCCGATCCGCACGGTCACCGTGCGCGGCTTGCCGTTGCGCACGATGCGGACCTTGACCCGCTTGCCGACGGGGGTGCGGCCCACGAGCGGCGGCAGGCTGCCCGAGTCCGGGACCGGATGCCCGTCGTACCCGACGATGATGTCACCCACACGCAGCCCTGCCTTCGCTGCCGGGCTATCCGGCAGCACCTTGGCGATGAGCGCTCCCTCGGGCTTGTCGAGCCCGAAGGACTCGGCGAGGTCGCGGTCGACGTCCTGGATCAGCACCCCGAGCCAGCCGCGCGTGACCTTGCCCTTGGTGCGCAGCTGCTCCACCACCTCCATGGCGATGTCGATGGGGATGGCGAAGGACAGGCCCATATAACCGCCGGTGCGGCTGTAGATCTGCGAGTTGATGCCCACCACCTCGCCGTCCATGTTGAACAGCGGCCCGCCCGAGTTGCCGGGGTTGATGGCGACGTCGGTCTGGATGAAGGGCACGTAGTTCTCGGACGGCAGGCTGCGGCCCTTGGCGCTGACGATGCCCGCGGTGGCGGAGTGGTCGAAGCCGAAGGGCGAGCCGATGGCGAGCACCCATTCGCCCACCTCGAGGTCGGCGGAGCTGCCGATGCGCACCGTCGGCAGGGGGCGGTCGCTCTCGACCTTGAGCAGGGCGATGTCAGTGCGCTCGTCCTTGCCCACCACCTTGGCGTCGAGCTCGCGCCGGTCCGAGAGGCGGACGATGATGCGGTCGGCGCTCTTGATGACGTGGTAGTTGGTGAGGATGTAGCCGTCGGGCGAGATGACGAAGCCCGACCCGAGGCTGCGCGCCTGGAACTCCTGCCCTTCCTCGCCGAAGAAGCGCTTGAGCCACTCCCCGAAGGGCGTCCCCTCGAGATCCGGGAGGTCCATGCCCGGGGGCAGTGCCGGGTGCGGGCGGCGCACCTTCTGCGTCGTCGAGATGTTCACCACCGCCGGGCCGTTGCGCTTGACCAGCTCCGTGAAGTCCGGCAGGCCGCGCGGGCGCGCCTCGACGGCACCGGCCGCGATCAGAAGAGCGGCCAGCACCAGGATGGGTGTCCAGAAACGCTGTGGCATGTCGAAAAAGGCCCTTTCGTGCAGGCTGCCACCGCGGCACGTCCCGGCCGCGGGAAGCCTGCATTATAGTGCCTGCGCTGTCGCGGACGCACCTGAGCGCCTCAGGCGCGGCGCAGCACGACGGGCTCGAAACGCGGGTCCGAGGCGGCCCGGCGCAGCCGGGCCCGGCCCCATAGCAGGCCGGCGGCGCCGCCGGCGAGCGCCCCGGCAGCCACCGGCCCGTCGGCCGGTCCGGCGAGCAGGGCCGCGGCGAGCCCGCCGGCCAGGAGGCCGGCGAGGGGGGTCAGGTAGACCAGCACCGAGCCGCGCAGCAGCGCCCCTTCCTCGAGCCCCACCACCACCTCCTCGCCGGGGCGGGCACCGGCACGGTTGAGCGCCCGCACGCGCCGGCGCCGGCGCCCTAGCCAGGCCTGCAGGCTGGCGGTGCCGCAACCGGCACGAGCGGCGCAGGTGCCGCACGCGCCGCCCCCTGAGGACTCGACCCAGGCATAGGGCCCCTCGACGGCCACGACGCGGCCACGTTCTTCGATCATCGCTCCAGGCGGCGCGTGCTGCGCGCCACCATCTCCACCGTCACCGGTGGCACCTCGCCGACGGCGGTCACCTGGTAGCTGCCGACGCGCGCCCCGAAGGCGTTCATCGCGCCCATGCGCGAGAGCCCCTCCATGAAGCCCTCGTTCGTCTCGGGACGGTCGATGTAGACCGACACCGAGGCGAGACCATCGCTCAGCATCAGGTGCTCCACGGGCCGTCGCCCCGCCGGCAGGCGTCCCACGCGATGCATCATCAGCTCGAAACCGGGCGGCGCGGCGGAGACGGTCCATTCGCCAGCCTCGGCGAGCGGCTCCATGCGCCCTTCCTCGGCGGAGGACTCCGTGTACCACGTGTAGCCTTCGCGCGGCAGCATCGGGCGCAGCAGCGACTCCGGGATGGGGCCACCGACCTCGATCTGGGTGAACATCATCTGCTCGACCGGCGCGCCGGCGCTGTCGACCACGTCGAACTTGAGCGGCAGGCGGCTCTCCTCGTCGATCCAGAACCGGTACCCATAACGGTAGTGATCGCGCGCGCGCACCTCGACGATGCGTGCCGCACGACCCGCGACGCGATCACGCCCGTCGAGCACCAGCACGTAGTGGCGTTCGATGCGGGCAAGGTCGAGGGGCAGCGTGCCCGGAAAGACACGCCGCGGGCGGCTCTTCTCTACCAGCACCGCCTTGGCATCGGGCAGCACGCAGGTGACGCGGCGCGGGTCACGCAGGACCTCGCGCGGCACGCCGTTGAGCGAGACGATGCGTTCGTGCTCGCCGTCGCCGCCCGCGCGGTGCACCAGGCGCATGGCCTCGAGCTGACGCCCGTGCAGGTAGACGAGCACTCCCTGGTAGTTCAGGGTGCGCAATGCACGGCTCATCTCCATGAGCCAGGTGCGGGCGTCACCGTCCTCACCCGCCCAGGTGACAGGCGTCGCCAGCGCCATCCACAGCGTCGCCGCCGCGCCCCAGCGCGTGACCCTCTCAGGGCTGCGGCTCATGCGGGTCATAGGCGACGATCCGTGCATAGGGCATCACGCCCTGGAAGACGGCCGCGCGCGCGTTCTCGTTATGGCTGACGAGATAGCCGTTGAGGCGTCGCGCCACTGCCGGCTGCACCGCCTCCCAGCGCGTGTTGCCGGCCGGCCGTGCGCCGGTGGCGGCCATCTCCGGCACGGCGGAGCCGGGCTGCGGCATGTCGCGCAGCGCCAGCACGGCCACTGCCGCCACCGAGGCCGCCAGCGCCAGCCCGGCTGCGGCCCAGCGCCACCTCCTGCCGGCAGCGGCCCCCGGGGGCGCCTGCTGCGGCAGCCGCGCCCGCACCCGCGCGGCGAGGGCCGGGTCGAGGGCGCCGCGCGGGAGCCGCCCGCGCAGGGCCTCGCCGATCAGGTGGTAGCGCTCCCAGCGCGCCCGCAGCGCGCCATCCGCTGCCAGCCGCGCCACCAGGACACGCGTCTCCCACGCGTCGAGTTCGCCGTCGACCAGCGCCGACAGGCGCTCGAGCAGCCTCTCGTCGGTGCCGTGATGGTGCCCTTCCTCGTTCATGGTCCCGCTCCCGGCCGCCTCACTCCAGCAGGGGCATGAGGCGGCGGTTGATGGCCTCGCGTGCCCGGAAGATCCTCGACCGCACCGTGCCGATGGGGCAGCCCATGGCCTTGGCGATCTCCTCGTAGCTCAACCCCTCCACCTCGCGCAGCGTCAGCGCCGTGCGCAGCTCCTCGGGCAGCTCCTCGACGGCCTCCGCCACCGCACGCTCGATCTCCTCGGTGAGCAGCAGGCGCTCGGGCGTATCGTACTCCTTGAGACGGGACTCCTGCGCCAGCTGCACCGCCTCCTCGGCGTCCACGTCCTCCTCCGGCGGCCGGCGGCTGCGGGCCGCCAGGTGGTTCTTGGCCGCGTTCACCGCGATGCGATAGAGCCAGGTGTAGAAGGCGCTGTCGCCGCGGAAACCCGGCAGGGCGCGGTAGGCCTTGAGGAAGGCCTCCTGCGCCACGTCCAGGGCCTCGGAAGGGTCCGGAACGTAGCGCTGGACGAGGCCCACGATCTTGTGCTGGTACTTGCGCACCAGCGCATCGAAGGCCTCCCGCTCGCCCCTTTTCGCCCGCTCGACGAGCTGCGCGTCGATGCCCGCCTCCTGACCCATGCGCGGGCCACCCTCCGTCGGCCGGGGGCCACTCCCTGTGCCCGTTGCTGTAGACCACCGGCGGGGCCGCGAGTTTCACCCCGCGGCGCCCGCCGCCCTTCGCCTGCGGCCGCACGGCCGCTATAGTGTCCGAACCTTAACCGAGGGCCCATCCCGTGACCACCGCCCAGCGCAGCTACGATGTCCTCGTCATCGGCAGCGGCGCCGCCGGGCTCGGCGTCGCCCTGCGTCTCGCCGGCCACGCGCGCGTCGGGGTGCTCTCCAAGGGCGCGCCGGACGAGGGCGCCACGGCCATGGCGCAGGGCGGGGTGGCCGCAGTCCTCGATCCCGGCGACTCGATCGAGGCGCACGTGCGCGACACGCTGGCGGCCGGAGCCGGGCTGTGCCGCGAGGAGGTGGTGCGCCACGTGGTCGAGCGCGGCCCGGAGGCCATCCGCTGGCTGCTCGACCTGGGGGTGCCGTTCACGATGGAGGCGACCGAGGACGGGCAGGTGCGCTACCACCTCACCCGCGAGGGCGGCCACAGCCACCGCCGCGTCATCCACGCCGCCGACGCCACGGGCCGCGCGATCGAGCGCACCCTGCTCGAGCGCGTGCGCGAGACCCCGGACGTGGAGCTGCTGCCGGACCGCGTCGCCGTGGATCTCGTGACCGCCGCCCGCCTCGGCCTGCCGGGCGGCAATCGGGTGCTGGGCGCCTATGTGCTCGACCGGCGCGGCGGGCGCGTCGAGGCCGTGCGTGCGCGCGCGGTGGTGCTCGCCACCGGCGGGGCCAGCAAGGTCTACCTCTACACGAGCAATCCGGACTGCGCCACCGGCGACGGCATCGCCATGGCCTGGCGGGCGGGCTGCCGTGTGGCCAACATGGAGTTCATGCAGTTCCACCCGACCTGCCTCTACCACCCCCAGGCCAAGTCCTTCCTGATCACGGAGGCCGTGCGGGGCGAGGGCGGGCGGCTGCTGCTGCCGGACGGCACCCCCTTCATGCAGCGCTTTGATCCGCGCGCCGAGCTCGCCCCGCGCGACGTCGTCGCGCGCGCCATCGACCACGAGATGAAGCGTCTCGGCATCGACTACGTGCTGCTGGACATCAGCCACAAGCCGGCCGAGTTCGTCCGCCGCCACTTCCCCAACGTGTACGCGCGCTGCCTCGAGTTCGGCTACGACATGACGCGCGAGCCCATTCCCGTGGTGCCGGCCGCGCACTACACCTGCGGCGGCGTGATGACGGACCTGCGCGCGCGCACCGACCTCGAGGGGCTCTACGCCGTGGGCGAGGTGGCGCACACGGGGCTGCACGGCGCCAACCGCATGGCCAGCAACTCGCTACTCGAGTGCCTGGTCTTCGCCCAGGCCTGCGCCGAGGACCTGCGCGCGCGCCTGGAGGCGCTGCCCCCGCCCCCGGCGCTGCCCGAGTGGGACGAGAGCCGCGTGACCGACTCCGACGAGATGGTGGTCGTCTCCCACAACTGGGACGAGCTGCGCCGCTTCATGTGGGACTACGTCGGGATCGTGCGCACCACCAAGCGCCTGCAGCGCGCCAAGCGGCGCGTCGACCTGCTGCTGGCCGAGATCGAGGAGTACTACGGCAACTTCCGCGTCAACGCCGACCTGCTGGAGCTGCGCAACCTGGCCCTGGTCGCAGACCTCATCATCCGCTCGGCGCTCGCGCGGCGCGAGTCGCGCGGCCTGCACTACACCCTCGACTATCCGCAGCCCGACGACACCGCGCCCCCGCGCGACACCGTGCTGGTGCCGCCGCCGCGGCCGGTGCGGGCGGCCGGGGCGGCGCAGACGACGCGCACGCCGTGAGCCATCTGCCGTTCGCGGTCTGCGGTCTGCGGTAGACAGTTGTCAGTTGGCAGATTTCAGTCTGCAGGGGGCGGTCAGCGTTCCTTGTGTGATTTCTTAAATAAC
>Ga0256830_1001145_pt1 | contig 19132 bp, 23 predicted proteins | sample 128326metaG_FD_190537 | JGI IMG/M metagenome (GOLD analysis project Ga0256830, IMG submission 190537) | Hydrothermal vent microbial communities from Lau Basin, Pacific Ocean - 128-326 | ecosystem: Environmental > Aquatic > Marine > Hydrothermal vents | place: Pacific Ocean: Lau Basin | collected... | reverse complement strand
CCTGGCGCCGCGCAGGTTGGCGAGACGCAGATCGGCATGACTGAGATCTGCGCTACTGAGATCGGCCCCGCTGAGATCGACCTGCACCAGGTTGGCCTCCCGCAGTTGCGCGCCGCGCAGGTCACGCCCCGACAAGGTGTCGCCTTCCAGGGTCAGCAGGGGATTGAAGCCCTTTTTGTCATAAATCACGATCATGTACCGGCCTCCAGTCTTTCCGTGAGGGTGTTCAGCCAGGTGTCCAGCCAGGCATCGGTGGTGTGGGAGAGAAACTCGTGGTTGCGTTCATGGCATTTGCGGGCTGCGAGCAGTTCCGAGAAATACTGCAGGGCCATGGCGTCGTCACCGCGCCTTTCCAGGTATTGGGCCACTTCGTGCTTGAGGGCCCAGGCCCTGGGATACAAGTCCAGGGTGGTTATGGCAATTTCCAGCAGCTCTGGTTCACGGCGTAGCTGTTCCAGCAGCAGGCCCGTGACCTCGGCGGCATAAAAGCGCTGCGCAGAGGTCGTTTCCTGGCGCAGGCGGGCAAGCAGCCTTTCCCAGAGGGGGGCGGAATCTCGCGCTGCCTGGGTGTGGCGCAGTTCCAACAGGTGGAAGCGAAGATCGTCGGGAAAATGCTGTCGGCCGCGCTGTAATCGCGTGCGCCATGCGGGGTCTCCTTCCATGGCCAGGAGTCTGATCTCCGCCAGCGCCAGGTCGGCGTGTTGAGGGTTGGTCTCCACGGCTTCGTGGAGCACGTCCAGCGCGCGGGCGGACTTGTGTCGATCGACCAGGTTTCCGGCCTGTTGGAGGGTGCGGCTCGTGGGCGTGCTCCGAGCCGGCGTGCCGACGATTTCATGGTAGCCGGGCGGGAGGTCCCATGCGGTCTGCAGCGGTTCCGGTGGGAGCATGGCACTGTAGAGGCACAGGCGCTCGCGGCGCCGGGGACCCACGCGGTGATGGCGGATATAGTCGTACAGGCGCCGCGCGTGACGCTTGAGCACGCCAGGGTTGTCCATGTAAAAGAGGATTTTCTCGCCCAGCTCGCGGTGACACCGGTAGGGCGTCATGCCGGTTTCTGCGAGGACCTTCTGATAGGGCAGGCGGTCGGGCAGCAGGGGGAGTACGCCCTGGCTGCCCATCTCGATGGCCTTGATATCGCTGCGGCAGCGGTTGAATCCCGTATCGATGAGCGGGGCGAGGCCCAGGTTCAGGGAACTCAGGAAGTCGAAGTATTCATCCATGGTGCCCCATTCCCGGAAGACCAGGCGCGACTCATCGAGGTGGGCGAAATGGGCAAGAGGGGCGTCTCCCATGATATGAAGCTGCAGGTTGGGGCGTTGCCGGGCCAGGTCGCGCAACAGTGGGATGATGGAAAGAAAATCCGCGATGTGACCCGATGAGCCGCCCCAACCGATGGCGAATGTTTTTCCGGGTTCGCGCCATACCGTCTCGAAGACGGGCAGTGGCCGGGGATGGTGGTTTTCCAGGATATGAATGGGCCGCTCCGTCTTGCCGCCGAACAGCTGCCGCAGGCCCGGGCCGGTGACGATGATGCCGTCGCAGGCATTCATGATGCGTTCGTAGCACTGGTGGATCACGGGGGATTGCCACACATCGGCCACATTGGATGAGGGTGGTGGGTCATAGAAATTGTCGTTGTATTCCGCCAGGGTTTTCAGGCCGCGCGCGCGGCGGCGCGCGATGACGGGCAGCAGGTCCATGTCACGCGACTGGGAGATCACCAGCAAATCGGCCTTTTCGGCCCAGGCATAGCGCTCCTCGGCATTGGAGGAGAGGTTGATGACACGCCAGTTGGGGGCCTGTGCGGCCAGTTGCCTGGCGGGCCAGCGCAGGCGGTGACAGCTGTCGCCGATGTCCTTGATGAGGGCCAGCTGTACGATGGTATAGGTTTTTTCCAGGAGGTCGTCAGGGGACGGTGCAGGGTCATGATGGCGTGCCATGGCCGGGGTGCCTCAGCTTGTCCGCCGTCTGATGAAGCCGAGCCCCGCGTGACCGCATTTCATGCCCGCCAGATGACAGGCATGTTCCAGGGTTTCCCGCAGGCTATAGCCTCTCAGGCAGGCATCGATAACACCGGCATTGAAGGTGTCGCCAGCCCCCAGTGTATCGACGACGGCCGGTGGCGGAAAGGCGGGGCTGCTGATGATTCGGCCCGCGTGGTCGATGCCGCTGGCGCCTTTTTCTCCCCAGGCGCAGGTCAGGATGGCATGAGGGAACCGGCCACGGAGGGAATGGAGAAAAGACGGCGCATCGTGATGACCCTGGTGCATGGCGTAGCCGCGCGAGAACAACAACACGTCTGCCAGGGGGAACAGTGCCTCGATACCGGGGCGTGGCTTTTCCACCTCCAGGGAACAGCGCAGGGAGGGACGTTCCGCCTTGACCCGTTCCATCATGGCAGTGGTTTCCGGAGTGTTGCGTCCCTCGAAATGGATCCAGTCCAGATCCTCCAGAGAGACGCTGGCGAAGTCCTGGCGGCCGTATTCCGGCAGATCACGATAGTGGATGATGGTGCGTGACCCGGTGTCCATGCTGTGCACGATGTAGGATGTGGGCGTGTCTCCATCGCGATACAGGCGGCAGGCATCCAGGCCGATGGCGTAGGCCTTCAGTTCATCCCGGACCCACTCGGCGGCATAGTCGCCGCCCAGGGCGCCGGCCCAGCGGCAGCGGTGCCCCAGTTGGCTGAGCACCACCAGGGTATTGGTGGCATTGCCGCCGCGGCACACACGCTGTTCCCTGGCGCGTATCTTGGCGTCTTCCGCGGGATAGGCGTCGACGGTGTTGATGATGTCCAGGGTGGCGACACCAACGGCCAGGATACATGCCATGGGATGTGTACGGTGCCCGCCTGTCAGTTGCGCTTGGGACGCATCACGGACAGGGGTATCCCGGCGACATTGAAATAATCCAGTATCAGCCACGCGGGGATCAGGTACAGCACGGGGAGAAAAGTCTGCTCCAGATATGCCCATACCATGAACCAGCCGAATACCCATAAATAGACAAGATAGGCCAGAATCAGCACGACGGGGTGCCCGCACAGGCGTGCATTGCAGTTGGAGCAGTGAATGATTTTCCAGTGCCCAAGCTTGTACTTTTCCTTGAGGCTGACGCTGGATTCGTTACATTTTGGACATTTATAATGTTTTGCCATGTTATTATCATAGCCTGTGGCTTGAACGGTTGCCAGTAATATGGCGGGCAAGCATGTTTAACTAACGGATTTTGCAGGATAAATGAAACTGACGAAGTACAAGATAGTGGCCCTGATGCTGGCCTTGGCACTGCTCTACGGATGTGATGGCAACACCCCCCTCATGAAGGCGGTCATGGATGGCAACGTGGAGGAAACCAAGGCACTGTTGTCTTCCGGCGCCGTTGTGGACGAGCGAAATAATTACCAGTGGACGGCGCTCATGCATGCCGCCCGGCAGGGCAATACCACGCTTGCCGCAATATTGCTGGATAACGGCGCCGATATCGATGCCCAGGACGAGAATGGCCTGACGCCTCTCATCCGCGCCACCATCAAGGGCCACGACGACATGGTTGCCCTGCTCATCGAGCGCGGCGCCAATGTCGACCTCACCGATGGCAGCGATTCCAGTGCGATGCACTGGGCTGCCAACCGGGGCCACGACACCATCGTGCGCCTGTTATTGGAGGCCGGCGCGGACATCAGCAACCGCAATGTGCAGATGGTTACGCCGCTGGAAATGGCCACCAGCAAGGGACATGGCAACATCATCCTGATGTTGAGGAAGGCCGAGCAGAAACGGCAGCCGTAATCCCCCGTGCGTGCGCCCCTGAATGCGCATCCCGCCACCACTTCATGAATGGGATCTGACGCTACAGGCTGCAGTGGCGCTGCAGCGGAACTTGCGGGAACGGGTTGAAACCCGTGACCGCCTGGGCCGGGTCGAGCGTGTCGCGGGGGTGGACGTGGGGTTTGTGGAAGGTGGAGCCACGGCGCGCGCGGCGGCGGTGATACTGAATTTCCCCTCGCTTCAGCCATGCGACCAGTCCCTGGCCCGCGGCCCGGCCGTCTTTCCCTACCGCTCCGGCCTGTTGTCCTTCCGTGAGATTCCAGTGGTGCTCCAGGCGCTCGAAGGACTGCGCCTGGCGCCCGATCTGATCCTGTGCGACGGACAGGGTATCGCCCACCCACGGCGTTTTGGCCTCGCCTGTCATCTCGGCGTGCTGTTGGATCTGCCGACCATTGGCGTGGCCAAGACCCGCCTGGTAGGGCGGCACGGCGCGGTGCCCGAAGCCAGAGGCGCGTGGACGGGCCTCTACGATGGCGATGAATGCATCGGCGCGGTGCTGCGCACGCGCCCCGGGGTCAGGCCCCTCTATGTCTCCATCGGCCACCGTATCTCCCTGGAAAGCGCGGTGGAATACGTGATGGCCTGCGTGACCCGCTACCGCCTGCCTGAAACCACCCGCGCCGCTCATCGCCTGGCGTCGGGTTGACCCGCATCTTGCCATCCATCCGGTCCAGAATTGATCAGAGGTCCCCTAGCCACCAATGTGGACGGTGAGGCGGCGCTGGTAGCGCCCATGGCGGTGTTCCCAAAGAAAAATGCCCTGCCAGGTGCCCAGCACCAGGCGGCTTTCGGCAATGGGAATGCTCAGAGAAGTGGCGGTGAGGGCCGACTTGATGTGGGAGGGCATGTCGTCGGGACCCTCCATGGTGTGGGTGTACAGGGGATCGTCCACCCGCACCAGGCGGTTCAACCAGCCTTCCAGGTCGCGGCGGGCCGACGGGTCGGCGTTTTCCTGGATCAGCAGGCTGGCGGAGGTATGCTGAATGAAAATCGTGCACAGTCCCTCCTTGTATCCGGAATCGCGCACGCAGCGGGCGATGCGCGGGGTGATTTCATGCAGCCCCTGGCCGGGCGTGGCGATGGTCATTTGTTCTATCATGCTATCATTGTACTTTTTGGTCCGGGCCTATGCCATGACAAATACCATGAGTGCTTTTTTGTTGCGACTGGCACGCCGCGCCGCGCGCGGCTTGCGCACAATCCTTGTACTTGTCCTGATGCATGTGACTGGCGCGGTCCTCGCGGCCGGAGCGCCCGAGGACATGGTGCTGATTCCTGCCGGTCCGTTCATATTCGGCAGTGACAAGGTGGACAGAGACGGACAGGCCAAGGACTACGGTCTCAGCAAGCCACTCTATCTCGACGAGCATCCACGGCGCAGGATCAGCCTTCCGGCCTTCTATCTGGACAAGTATGAAGTGACCTTCGCCCAGTACCGCGAATTCGTCATCGACCAGAACTACTGGGTACCGGGTGTGTGGAGGCGTAATGGCTATCTGCTGCGCAGGCCCGTTCTGCAGACAGCGGATCTCCCGACCCTGAGACGCCTGGCTATCGAGGTTTTTGACATCGGGCGCGATACGCGCGCCATGAGCCAGGGTGCCCTCCTCGACGCCATCGAAAAGACACAGCGTGCCCAGGATCGCCTGCCCATTTCGGATGTGAGCTGGGAAGATGCGCGGCGCTACTGCGCCTGGGCTGGGAAGCGCCTGCCCAGCGAGGCCGAATGGGAGAAGGCGGCGCGCGGCGTGGCGGGACAGGAATATCCCTGGGGCAATGCCTGGAGCACGGACAAGGCCAACATCGGCGCCGGTGACGACCTGGGCGTGGTGCCCGTGGGCAGTTTTGAAGCGGGCAGGTCGCCCTACGGCGTCTACGACATGGCAGGCAATGTCATGGAATGGGTGAGCGACTGGTACCGGGCCTATCCAGGCAGCACCTATCAGTTCAAGGACTTCGGGGAGAAATTCAAGGTGGTGCGCGGCGGCGGCTGGGGCGGCGTGGGGCATTATGCCCTCAAGCACTTCTACCGCGCCGCCTATCGTTTCTACCTGGCCCCGGAATCCCGCTTCAACGATCTCGGTTTCCGCTGCGCCAAGGACGCAGAGTAGGGTTAACCGGACTCAGGTTTCCTTGGTATCGCCGCGGGGCGTGTAGACGGGGGACGGAAAAACCGTGACATTACCGCCTTTGCCCTGCAAGGCGGTCATCTTGGCGCAGCCCTCCTTTTCCACTTCATCGATGCGAATGATCGCGTGCATGGGGATGTAGCTCCGCCTTACGCCGCTGAACTCCGCTTTCAGGCGCTCCTCGGAGGGGTCCACCACCAGTGAGGATTTTTCCCCGAAGACCAGTTCCTGAACTTCCACGAAACCATACAGGCTGCCCTGGCTGATGTCGCGGGCATAGATCTCGTACACCTTCCCTTCGTTGACAAAGAGGATCTTGTAGAGCGTTTTAGACGGGTTCATGGTGGATTTTTCCATCTCCGGGGTTACATGAGACAGCATATCATACGTGCAAATATGGGGCCTGAAATAGAAATTTCCAGTGGATAATCCTGGTCCGGCCACTGTCCAGAATCCAGTCTCTCTCCACGGGGAGCGCCAAGATGCTGTTTTTGCTTCATAATTCCCTGGTTTCCGGTTCGTTCTGAGCGCGAAATCCAATTCCACAAATTTTTTCTTGATTTGTTCCAAAAAGTGTATATAAAATACCATTTCACAAATCATGTATAACAAATGCATGTTATGGGCGGGATGACCGCTCAGTGCGCCGCCGCCTCGCACCTCGCAAGAAAGGGTCGGCGGCATCAAGAACACAAACGTAAAGGTGGGGGACAGTTCAATGGGCAAACACGATCTTCTTGCAGTGAAGCGCCTGCGCACCGGGTTTCATGTCATGGTCTTCCTGGGCATGGCATTGCTGATGGTCCTGGCCTGGGGCAATGCGGCGGCGGCCAAGCGCGAGTTCAACTTGACCATCGAGGAAGTCAGAATCCAGGTGGCGCCGGGCCTGGAATACAACGTATTTGCCTTTAACGGCAAGGTGCCAGGCCCGCTCTTCCGCCTCCAGGAGGGTGACGAAGTGACAGTGCATGTCACCAACAACACTTCGCTTTCGCACACCATTCACTGGCATGGCCTGCACCAGAAGGGAAGCTGGCAAATGGATGGCGTGCCCGGCATCACCCAGAAGCCCATCGAGGCGGGCGATACGTTCACCTACAAGTGGACGGCGGACCGCGTGGGCACACTGTGGTATCACTGCCACGTCAACGTCAATGAGCATGTGGGAATCCGCGGCATGTGGGGGCCCATCGTCGTCGATCCCAAGAATCCGAGCGAGCTGGAGAAGCGCGTCACAAAGGAAGTGATCATGATGCTCAGCGGTTGGGAATCGGAATTCGCCGACAAGTTCGGGGAAGGCGCCGTTCCCGGCAATGTGGACGACTACTTTTCCATCAATGCCAAATCGTTTCCGCTGACCCAGCCCATCCGGGTGAAAAAAGACGACGTGCTGCGGGTCCGCTTCATCGGTGCCGGCGGTCTCATGCATGCCATGCACAGCCATGGCCACGACATGCTCATCACTCACAAGGACGGGCTTCCCCTGCCGCAGCCCTATGAGGTGGACACCATCCTGTTCGGTCCGGGTGAGCGCTACGACGCCATCATCGACATGAACAACAGCGGCCGTTTCATCTTTCACGACCACGTGGACAAGCAAGTGACGGGGGGCGGCAAGTTCCCGGGAGGCGCCATCACGGTTATCGAATATGAAGGCCACCCCGATGATGCATGGTACGCATGGCGCGACAAGGAATACGACCCGGACTTTTTTTACAGCGAGTCCATGAAAAAGGGCTACGGCATGTTCGAGAACGAGGCTTTTGCCGGCAAGCCCCTGACACGCCAGCGCCGCAAGCACAGAAATTAAGGACTGGAGGATCCCATGTCAGCAGCAAGGAAACCGGTTGGCCTGATCGTTGGAATCGGGCTGCTCGTGACCCTCATCGCCCTGCCCGCCCAGGCGGACAACAAGGGCATGGAGATTCTGGAGGCCCGCTGCAGCGGCTGCCACGATCTGAAGGGACCGGCGCCCGCCACGTTGAAGGAACTGTGGGCGCGCAAGGGACCGGATCTTTTCTATGCGGGGAACAAGTACAAGCGGGCCTGGCTCGAGTCATGGCTGCAGAAGCCAAAGCGAATCCGGCCGGCGGGTTATTTCTATGTCGACCATATCAAGCCGACGGAGGATGGCGATGTAATCGACAAGAGCACCCTGAAGCCGCACATGGCGCTGAGTGCCGAAGAGGCGCATGACGTGGCGGAAGCCCTGATGTCGCTCAAGGCCAACAGCCACCTCATTACCAAGGGCGAATACAAACCCGGCAAGATCTCGCTCACCATGGGCGAGATGCGCTTCGACAAGTTCCGCGGCTGCATGGCCTGTCACGAAATCGAGCCGGGATACGGCGGACTCAGCGGGCCGGAGGTGTATACCGTGGCGAGGCGTTTGCAGGAGGATTTCATGATGAGCTATATGCGCGATCCACAGGCCTGGGATCCGAAAATCTTCATGCCCAATATGCATCTGCGCGAAGGGGACCTGGAGAAGTTCGTGCACTACTTTCGGGCCCTGAGCGAGGAGGATTTCGAATGAAGATCAAGCTGACAAAGTCCGCAACCGCACTGGTGACCATAATGCTTGCCTTGTTTCCGGCCCTTGCCGCCGTGGCCGGCGAGAAGGCCGAGGACAATTACCGTACCTACTGCTGGCAGTGCCACGGGATGAACGGTGACGGCAACGGAATCAACGTGAGGGATATGTCCGTTCAGCCGCGGGATCACACCTACGGAAAAGAGATGGCATCGCGCAGCGATGACGAACTCTTCATGGCCATCAAGGAGGGCGGCCCGGCAGTAAACAAGTCGGTACTGATGCCCCATTGGGATGGCATCTTCAGTGACGAGGAGATCCGTGACCTGGTGCGCTATCTGCGCCAGCAATGCCGATGTGAACATGGCAAGGGAACCTCTGATTAATTCTGGAGCGGTGAATGGATGCGCCGTCAGAAATTTTCGTTGTCCAACACAAGAGAGGAGCAAATCATGAAAGGTAACTCGAAAATAGCGAGAGCAGGCGTTGCGGTGCTGGTTGCCGCGGGACTGGGGCTGACGGCGAACGTGGTGATGGCCAAGACGGTCAAGGTCACCATGACCGCAAAGGAGACTTCCGTCGTGATCGACAACCGCGGCACGGAATATCCGGCGTGGACCTTCGATGGCATGGTGCCGGGCAAGGTGGTGCGCGTCAAGGAAGGTGATGTGATCGATTTCAAGCTCATCAATCCCAAGACCAACAAGGAAAGCCATTCCATCGATTTCCATGCCGCCGAGGTGGATGTGCTCAACGAGTTCGGCCCCGTCAAGCCGGGTGAGACCAAGCATTTCAAGTTCGAGGCCAAGCGCGCGGGGGTATGGATGTATCATTGCGGCGCGGGCCCCATGGTGCAGCATATCGCCCGTGGCATGTACGGCCTGATCATCGTGGACCCCAAGGAGGGATACAGCGACAAGTTCCCCAAGCCGGACCGCGAGTACGTGCTTATTCAGCAGCAGTTTTTTCCTGATGCGGGCGACTACAAGGCCATGCTGGAGAACAGGGGATGGACCAATTCCCTCATCAACGGCAAGATCTTTCATTACGATCCGGTTCATGACCCCGATGCGCAGGCCGTGCTGCAGGCCAAGCCGGGCGAGCGCGTGCGTATCTATTTCGTGAACGCCAATGTCAATATGCCCGTTGCCTTACATCCCATTGCGGGCATCTGGGACAGGGTCTATCTGAATGGTAATCCCGAGAATGTTCTCTATGACATGGCGACGGTCAACGTGGCTGTATCAGAAGCGGGCATATTCGATATTGTCTCTCCGGCGGACAGGCCCACCAACAATGCCATCGTTGATCATACCATGAGCGCCGCTTTGCGGGGCGCCATCACGGTGTTGATGAACAAGCCCGATGCCGATCCCAATGCCGGCAAGGGCGACAACATCCTGATCCGGACCGACATCAAGCCCGTGAAGCATCACGTCAAGTAAGACTCCGAAGCAGAAGGCGATACGCCAACGTTTGAGGGGACCAATGGTCCCCTCTTTTTTCAGTCGGCGGTGGGAATGACGGAGAATTCGATCACTTGTTCCGTGCCGATGAGTTTCTCGGCCAGGCGGCGGAAGTTTTCGTTGTCGGTGGAGTGAATCGTCATATGGTATTCGATGATCTTGCCCTCGTTCTCCAGCCTATAGCTGAACTTCGAGGGAACAATATCGTGTTCGTTGATCAATTGGCGCATTTGTTTCTCGTTCATATGGTTGTGGCGGCCGAAGCGCACGCAGAGGCGCGCATAGCGCAGCGTTGACATGCGCCGCTCCAGTTTTCTGAAGACGATCAGGATGGCCAGGGCCAGCAGGGTGGCCAGGATGGCCGCAAAATAGAGGCCCATGCCGATGACGATGCCGATGGAAGCCGTGAGCCAGATGGAGGCCGCCGTAGTCAAGCCGCGCACTGTGAAACTTTCCTTGAGGATTACGCCCGCGCCGAGGAAGCCGATGCCGGTCATGATGCCCTGGGCCATGCGCGTGGGATCCACACGGATGGTGTCCAGGGGCGCGTCGGAGAGGAGTTCCCACTGAAAGACGGTGATCAGGATGAGCAGGCTGGAGGACATGCATACCAGGGTATGGGTGCGGAATCCCGCCGGCCTGCCGTGATAGGTTCTTTCAAGTCCGATAAGGGCGCCCGCCAGACCGGCGAAGAGCAGCCTGAAAATAATGATCAGTACTTCGTTTTCCATGGATGTCATGCTGCTCTTGAGAGACGGTCACGGGTTACCGGATACGGCTCAGAAGTGTTCTCACGCCCAGTTTCATGAAGCGTTGTGTAAAAATGTTATCGGACAGGTCCGTGTTTAATTTAATCACCTCTTGTTCGAGCGTGGTTTCCCGGCCATTGTCGGGGTTGACCGCGGTCACCCGCTTCCAAACCCAGGCATCGTCCAGCCGTTGCCATTCCAGGGTCAGCCGCTTGACCACGGCGCCGCTGACGTCGAAATAAGTGGCGCGTACGGGCAGCCAGTGATCCGTGGTGATGTGATGAACAATCCTGGCGTAGGGAGAGCTGTCCGGGTCCCTGGGGGTGCTGCTGATTTTGTAGGCGTTCTGTCCGGACAGGTTCTCCGTTTCTTGCAGTTCATGGCGGTCCAGGCCGGGGTCGCGGGGCTGCATTTCGAAACGCTGAAGTTCCGACAGAGAAAAATCGTCCCCGGTATCCTTGTCGTGCTGTCCGTGCCCGCCCGCCTTGTGCTGATGGGTCAGCTTGCGCACGGTGCGCAGTTCCGGCAGATAAAGCCACATGTCATCCTTGCGGTTCTTCTCCGGGGCGTGGATCCAGGCCAGAAAACTGATATTCCGTTTGTCTGGCGGTGATTCATTGAACATGATGGTCTTGGACTGCAGGCCCTTCCTTCCCCCATAGGCCTTGTAGGCCATCAGCAGTTGCTGTTTTTTTTCCACCGCGCCGTTCCTGAGGGTGAAAGTGAGCCTGGAAACCATATCGTCTCCGGCATAGACCTGATAGGCGCGCTCCATGATCTGTTGCGCGGCCGGCGCATCCTCGGCGGGGGCCACGGCGGGTATCGGGAGCAGGAGCCAGAAGAGGCAGATTGACGGTGCGCGGATTGATTTCATGTGGTCGTTCTCCATGGTTTGTGTCCCCCCGGCCGTGACGGCCAGGGGGGATCAGCCGGCTTCGCTCAGCAGCCGGTCGATCATGCCGGCCGCCTGGCTGACGTAACCCCCGCCGAACAGATTGGCATGGTTGAGAATGTGGTACAGGTTATAAAGATGCTTGCGCGCGGCATAGCCTTCCGGCAGGGGCCAGGTGGATTCGTAGGCGCGGTAGAAGTCGGGGGAAAAGCCACCGAACAATTCGGTCATGGCCAGGTCCGCTTCGCGGTCTCCATAATAGACGGCGGGGTCGAAGATCACGGGCCGGCCCTGGTTGTCAAAGGTATAGTTGCCGGACCACAGGTCCCCGTGGAGCAGGGAGGGATGGGGCTGGTGCCCTTCCAGCAGCCTGGGAAGCTTTTCCAGCAGCCGGCTGCCCCGCCTGCCGAGCGTGGCGGCGTAGCCATTGCGCGCGGCCAGTTCCAACTGGGGCGCAAGCCGGTGCTCGCCCCAGAAACGGCACCAATCGTCTTCGCGGGTATTGTCCTGCGGGGTGGCGCCGATGGTATTGTCGATTGTCCAGCCGTAGTCCGTTGCCAGCGCCTGGTGCATGGCGGCAAGCTGTTCCCCCAGCAGGGCCATGTCGCCCCGGGCGGGTCCGCCGGGGATATATTCCATGACCAGGTAGGCCTGCGTGCCACTCACGCCATGGCACAAGGGGCGCGGCGCACGAATGGCGCCGGTGGCGATGATTTCCTCCAGGCCCGCGCTTTCCGCCGCGAACATGGACAGGCATTCCGCGTCGTTGAGCTTGACGAAAAAGCAGCGTTCATCATCCTGAATGACCGTGGCGCTGTTGATGCAGCCCCCACCGACAGCGTGCCGGCCGGTTATACGAAAGGGTTGATCCGTCGCGGTGGAGATATGCTCGGCGATGGCAGTCCACACTGACATGGATTAGGCGGCCCGGTTTCAGGAAAGTCCCAGCCGGCGGCGTTTTTCACCAATGACGCCGATTACCTGCCGATAGGAATCGGCAAACTGGCGCACGCCCTCCTCTTCCAGGGCGCCGGTCACGGCATCAAGATCGACATTCAGCGCCGCCAGGGCGGCCAGTTGCCGCCGCGCTTCGTCGACGGCGGTGTCCAGGGTGCGCCGCGGATGACCGTGATCCTTGAAGGCCTGGTAGGTGGCGGGGGGGATGGTATTGACCGTGTGGGGACCGATCAGTTCGTCTATATACAGGGTGTCGCTGTAGGCGGGGTTCTTGGTGCCCGTGCTGCCCCACAGCAGGCGCTGGGGGCGCGCGCCGGCGGATTGCAGGTGCGCGAAGCGCTCGCTGGCAAAGATTTCCAGGTAGGCCTGGTAGGCCATCTTGGCATTGGCGATGGCGATCCTGCCCAGCAACATGCGGATCTCCGCCTGCTGGCCTTCGCTGGCCTGCTCCAGACGGGCCTGCAACAGGCTGTCGATTTTGGTATCCACGCGGCTGACAAAGAAACTGGCCACGGAAGTGATACCCTCCAGGGGTTGCCCGCGGCGCAGGCGCTTTTCCAGCCCGAGAATATAGGACTCCGCCACGTCGCGGTAGCGTTTCACCGAGAACAGCAGGGTGGCATTGACATTGATGCCTTCCGAGGTAAGGGTTTCAATGGCGGTCAGCCCTTCCCGCGTGGCGGGCACCTTGATCATGCAGTTGGGCCTTTTGACGGCCTGAAAGAGCCGCCTGGCCTCGGAGACGGTGGCATCCGTATCGTAGGCAAGCTCGGGGGAAACCTCTATGCTCACCATGCCATCCACATGCCGTGAATGCTCATAGGCTTCCTTGAACAGATCAGCGGCATGCTGGACATCGTCGACAGCGAGGGCATCGAACAGGCTCTGGTCACTGAGGCCGGGATGGGCGTTCAGCAGGGCCTTGATGGGTTTGTCGTAGGCATCACCGCCGCCGATGGCCTTCTCGAAAATGGTTGGATTGGTGGTCACGCCGCCCAGGCCGTCATCCTTGATCATTCGCTCCAGCTCACCGGAATGGAGCAGATGGCGATGGATATTATCGTACCAGATGCTTTGTCCCAGTTTCTGTAATTCGAGTAAGCGGTTCACGGCATCATCCTCCTGTGCGCATGCAACTGCCGGGACAAACGGATGGCGAAGGATTCAATCGTTTGTCCTGATAACCCTAAACAGAATACGGCATGTAGGGTGGCCGGTTTAATAGTGGTATCATCCTTGTATGAAGCCTGCCCTCAATCCGGGAAGGGGTTGAGGGCGGCAACATAGACGTATGATGCCATATTACTCATGGTGTCGGTAAGATTTCCTGTGTATTGCAGGAATCCTGGCCACGTGGCCCCTATCTGACCGGGAGGCGATATGTATTTGAAAGACAGACAATCAGGCGATCTGGTCGAAATTCTCGCCATGGATGCATTGGTGGATCCGTGCGCTGGCGCGGTTTCCGGGCGGCTCCATGCGGGCGAGGAAATGCAGGAGCCGGCGCAGTTTGACAAGGCAAATCTGGTCTTTCCTTCCGGGGAGGACCTGCCGCGCTGCTGGCGCGATCCTCATTACCGGGAAGCGGAAATCAAGCGTTGATCGCCCGCGACAATCCGGTCCCGGCGCCACCCTTCTGGGGCAGCAAGTGCCTGGATCACATCCCGGTACGGAGCATCGTACCCTATATCAACCGCAATACTTTGTACAAGTTCCAGTGGGGGTACAAGTCTCAGGGCAAGACGTTGACCGAGTATCAGCAATGGGCCCGGGTCGAACTCGATCCCATCTTGAACCGCCTGCTGGCCCGCGATGATGAGGCGCACATCCTGAGGCCCCAGGCGGTGTACGGGTATTTCCCCTGCCAGTCGCAGGGTGACGATCTGATTCTGTACGAGGATGAGAGCGGCCGCCGCGAGCGCTGCCGCTTCACCTTCCCCCGCCAGTCTTCGGGAAAGCGGTTGTGCATCGCGGATTTCTTCCGCGCGGTGGACAGCGGCGACATGGATGTAGTGGGGATGCAGGTGGTGACCGTGGGGCAGCATGCCTCCGATTTCGCGCGTGAGCTGTTCGAGAAAAATCAATACCAGGACTACCTGTACTGGCATGGCCTCAACGTGGAAACCACGGAGGGACTGGCGGAGTTCATTCACAAGCGCATTCGCGCTGAGCTGGGCTTCGGCCGCGAGGATGCCCGGGCTATTAGCGATCTGTTCAAGCAGCGCTACCGGGGTTCGCGCTATTCCTTCGGTTATCCCGCATGCCCCAACCTGTCCGACCAGGAAAAGATTCTGGAACTCCTCGACGCCGCCCGCATCGGAGTGGTCATGGGGGAGGAAGGCCAGTTGTGGCCGGAGGAGAGTACCAGTGCCATCGTGGTGCATCATCCCCAGGCCAAGTATTTCAGTGCCTAGGGAACCTCTGATTAATTCTGGACCGGACGGATGGCGAGATGAAATGTTCCGGATCAAGGCGAAAATCGCAGGTAATAGCGCGCTATTGCCAAGATTTTCAACGCGGAGGCGGGACATTTCAGCCGCCAGACGCCGGTTCATGAATTGATCAGAGGTTCCCTAGGGAGCTGTCGGACTCAGGTGATCGTAGCGCGGCGAGTGGGAAATGGCCCCATTTCCCGCCGCCGTGGTGGATTCATCCTAAGTCCGACAGCCTCCCAGCCGCTAACCGTTGAGAACCAGTGTGTTTATTTGAAACCGTGAATCTGATATTCAGAAAATTTTTCGATATCTGCCTGTTGCGCGCGGGCCCTCAGGACCTGCCATCCTCCACTTTTCTGCTGGGCCTCGCCCTGCTGCTCTACTTCGCCATGGGTGTGTTACTGACAATGATCAGTCTGCCGCTGGCGCAGGCCGTGATGCTGGTTGTGGTGGATATTGCCCTGCTGGGCGTACTGGTCTATGTGTTGCTGTGGGCCAACAATCTGCTGACGCGGCTGATCCGGGTCTTGACGGCCCTGCTGGGCAGTGGTGTGTTCTTCGAGGTTATGGCCCTGCCTCTTCTTGCATGGCAACAGCGGATCCTCGACAATGCGCAGGCGGAGGTCATCTCGCTGGATGAGACGGGCATCATCGTCTCTTCCCTGTTCCTGTGGCTGGTGCTGTTCTGGAACCTGATCGTGATCGGCCATATCGTGCGTCATGCCCTCTCCACCCTGATGCCCATCGGCATTGCCATTTCCGTGGCCTATATGTTCATTTCCATTACCATTTCCCAGAAATTATCGGGCCTGCTGCTGTAGGAATACGTTCATGCGCATCCACATCCTGGGCATCTGCGGCACTTTCATGGGGGGCATCGCCGTGCTGGCGCGGCAGATGGGCCATGAGGTCAGTGGTTCCGATGCCGGCGTATATCCGCCCATGAGCGATCAGCTCGCCGCCCAGGGCATCCGTCTCCACGAGGGCTATGATCCGGCCCACCTGCAACCCGAGCCCGACCTGGTGGTCATCGGCAATGCCCTTTCGCGGGGGAATCCCATGGTGGAACACGTGCTGGACCGTAGCCTGCCGTATACCTCGGGGCCGGCCTTTCTGGCGGACGCGGTCCTGCGCGGGCGCTGGGTGCTGGGGGTGTCCGGCACCCATGGCAAGACCACCACCGCCAGCATGCTGGCCTGGATCCTGGAATATGCCGGCCTGAAACCGGGTTTTCTGATCGGCGGCCTGGCACGGAATTTTCCGGTTTCGGCCCGCCTGGGTGATACGCCCTTCTTCGTCGTGGAGGCGGACGAGTATGACAGCGCATTCTTCGACAAGCGCTCCAAGTTCATTCATTACCGCCCACGCACCCTGATCATGAACAACCTGGAATATGATCACGCGGACATCTTCGAGGACCTGGCGGCCATTCAGCGCCAGTTCCATCACCTGGTGCGCACCGTGCCCGCGTCCGGATTGATCATCCTCCCTCATGGTGACGCCCATCTGGAGGCCGTCATCCTCCAGGGATGCTGGACGCCCCTGGAATATTATGGCGATGCCCCCATTCCAGGCCATTGGCATGCACGCCACATCAGCGCCGACATGCGCCGTTTCGAGGTGTATCTTGGTGATCGCAGTTTCGGGACGGTGTCATGGGGGCTGATGGGGCGGCACAACATCGCCAATGCCCTGGCGGCGGTGGCCGCCGCCCGCCACGCGGGTGTCCTGCCCGAACAGGCCGTGGCGGCCCTCGGGGAATTCCAGGGCGTCAAGCGGCGCATGGAAGTGCGCGGCATCATACGGGAGATCACCGTCTATGACGATTTCGCCCATCACCCGTCGGCCATCGCCTCGACCGTGGAAGGCCTGCGCCGCAATGTCGGCGGCGCCCCCATTACCGCCATACTGGACCTGCGCTCCAACACCATGAAAATGGGGGTGCACAAGTCCACCCTGCCCGGCGCACTCGCCCGGGCCGACGAGGTGATTCTGTATCAGTCGCCGCAACTGGATTTCGATCTCCAGGAAGTGGCATCATCTGTGGGCGGGCGTGCGCGGGTGATGGATGACATCGCGGACATCGTGCGCCATGTGGCGGACAGGGCGCAGCCCGGGACACAGGTCTTGATCATGAGCAACGGTGCATTCGGCAACATACACGAACGTTTGATGGAGGCACTGCGGCAGCGTGGCGCGTGACACCATCACACTGGCCCTGACCGGCGCATCGGGCATCCCTTATGGCCTGCGCCTGCTGCAGTGCCTGCTGGAGCGTGACAGACAGGTGTATCTGCTGATCTCGCCGGCGGCGCAGGTGGTCATGTCCCTGGAGACGGATCTCAAGGCGAGCGGCGCGCCGCGGGACATGGAAACCTATTTTACCGAACGCTTTGCCGCCAGCGAAGGGCAACTGCGGGTATTCGGCAAGGAACAATGGACCGCGCCCGTGGCCAGCGGCTCCAGCGTCACGGACGCCATGGTGGTCTGCCCCTGCACCAGCGGCACCCTGGCCGCCATCGCCTGCGGCACCAGCGACAATCTCCTGGAACGCGCCGCCGACGTGATCCTCAAGGAACAGCGCAAGCTCATCCTGGTGCCGCGCGAGATGCCCCTCTCCCCCATTCACCTGGAACATATGCTGGCCCTGAGCCGCATGGGCGTGGTAATCATGCCGGCCTGCCCCGGTTTCTATCACAAGCCCCGCTCGGTGGACGACCTGGTGGATTTCGTCGTGGCGCGCATCCTGGATCATCTGGACGTGGCGCACGATCTGCTGCCGCGCTGGGGAGAGCCGGTCTGAGTTACTAAGACAAATGATAATAAAGCCACATTCAGAGTACGCCCGATGCGGTGCATCAAGGCGCGCTTCGCAGGCAATGGCCCAGCCCTTGTCAAGAAACGTATATGCCCTGCGGGTGCAACGCCGAGGCGGCGCATCGGGCGTGCTCCCTGCGGGCGGGCCTCTGGACGGTCATCCGCGGTGTTGCGCCTCCTTGACATAGACCGGGCTATGCCGACGTCGGCGCGCCTAGCGGGCTGACCGTCCAGAGACCCGCTGAATGAGGCTTTATTATCGTTTGTCTTAGTATCTGAGTCAGCGGCTTTGTGCCTCGATCACCCGGGACTGGCGCTCGAAGCGCTCCTGGGCAAGCTGATTCACATCCCGCGCCTGTTCCATTACCTGCAAAGCCCCGCCCGCCGGGCTGGAGGCGTGCGAGGTGTTGCCACCGCCGGTTACAGTGAGGGGAATCGCATCGAAATCCGTGACACTGGCGTTGGGATCGATGGCGATTTCCTCGGCGGAGGATACGGGATGGTCGCTGAAGTGCCACACGCCTTCGGCGTCCTGCCATTTATAGGCCCTGACCGTGGCCGCTTCTTCTCCATCGCCCAGGCCTGGCATCATGCGCGCCACATCCTTAAGGGTGGAATGAACCTCGGGCAGCGGCGGAGCGGTGACTTCAGGCATGCTCAGCTTGTCCAGGGTCATCAGCGGGCGTCCCGCATCGTCCTTGAGAAAAAAAGGCGCGGCAACGGCCGCGACAACGAATAACATGAGAAATTTGGCAAACAATTTCATGAGGTCACCTTTTCCGAAAAGCAGATTTCCATGAAAAACGGTCCCGCCTCGGTCTCGAAGGGCAGGATAAGTGTGGGGCCGCTGGATTTGTGCTCAATGGTGTGATCCCTGCCCGTCACCACGGAAGGAATGGCCATGTCGAAATCATAGCCGTCCTCGGCCAGCAGCTTCTTGGCGCCACCGGTGACGATGTTGGTCAACTCGCCCACCATGTCCGTCACCGTCTCATCGATGGCCTGGGGGGTTTCGCCCAACATGCGCCGGGAGATCTCGATAATGACCGCCTCCGTAAAACATACGGCCAGTGAGCCGGTCAGTTGCGGTCCTGCCATGCCAATGATGCCGGTCACGTCCCCTTTTGCGGCTGTGCCTTCCTTGATGGAGGGGCGCCCCGGGCAGGCCTCCAGGGTGGCCATGGTGGACAGGGTATCCTGAATGGCGCTGATAAAGGGGTTGATAAAGGCGACGTTCATGGATGTTCGCGGCTCGGGAAGTGACTGGATTCGCATAGGCCCTGTGAGCTATATCGACCCCGGGCGTCCAATCTGAAGGCAACCC